>JABAOC010001264.1_pt4 | contig 107884 bp, 104 predicted proteins | sample 7062161 | NCBI WGS metagenome assembly JABAOC01 (sample SAMN14538625, study PRJNA623070) | marine sediment metagenome | biome: marine biome [ENVO:00000428]; feature: marine pelagic biome [ENVO:01000023]; material: deep marine sediment [ENVO:00002113] | place: India: Gulf of Khambhat ... | reverse complement strand
GTTCGATGGCTCTCGATATCGAATGTCCGCGCTGCGTCACCCCTGCCCGCGGGGATGGACTCCTGGATTCGTCCGGTCCGGCTGCCAGCCCGTCGCCTCACTGGCCGTATCAAGCCTCTCTGTTTTTCCGCCCTGCAAGAAGCTGAACCATGCTTCCATCGGGACCTCAAGGGCCATGGCTTCCTTTGGTTCTGGGAGGGGGCATAGCCTCGAACGTGGGGCCTCCGGTCGAACTGCTCTCCGGGGCCAAGCGTAGCTCGGATACTTCCCCTCGGACCTCTGGGCCGGGAGGATCAGCGGGCTCACGGACCGTCCCTTCTCAAGTCAGCCTTCCGCCAGGACGTCGGGTCGCGCTGAGCACTCGCTTCTCCTGGGCCGGTAACGTTCCTCCTGTTTCCACATCGCCAGTACGATCGCCGCGATCTTCCGCGCGATCGTCAGCTTCGCCAGATTCGGTTTCGTCCCGTTGGCCAGCAAACGATCATAGTCGTTCCGCAGAGGATTCGGCCGCGCATGGGCGATCATCGTAGTGGCCGCCCCCTTGAAGATAGTCTTCAGCTTCCGGTTGTAGTTGGCGCTGAGCCCTCGCATCTGCACCACCGGGGCCTTAACCCAGCGGCCGCCATACAACACCCAGTCAGACGATGAGCGAGTCACGATCCCAAAGCCGCAGTAGCCCCAGAACTGCCGCTTCGTTCGGAAACGGTGCGGGGTCACGACGATCGGCAACAGTTGCGCGACGCGCACCGGGCCCAACCCCGGCGCCGTCTCCAGGATCCGTGAGATCCGGTGGCGGTGCGACTCCCGCACCATCGCCGCCTCCGCCTCTTCCTTCAGGGCCTCGAGCCCTTCGAGCTCGCGGCTCAGCAGCGCCACCGCCTGCCGAGTCGCTGGAGGGAGCTCACTCGTCAACCCGGCTCGCTTCTCCGGACGGTACACCGCTTCTCCCGAGCACTTCACGCCCCGACCCCGGTAGAGGCTCTTGAGCCGGTTCTTCGTGCGCACCACGTCCCGGGTGACCATGTCCTAGACCCGCGCCAGCTCCCGTAGCGCCGTGAACTGCCCCCGACAATCCTTGAAAACCACACGGCCCAGCTCACCCGTGCGGATCCGCTCTGACAGCTCGTCCGCATCGACCGCATCGCTCTTCGGACCCGGCTTCGGCCAGCCACTGACTCCACTCGCCCTCCTCCAGGCACAGGTGTAGATTGCCTGTGAGTCCCTGCAGGTATGAGATCAGCGCTTCGCCGTTGGTCTCGACGACATCACGCCGCAACCGTTTCCCCGCCGCGTTGCGCAGGCTGAGCGTACAGCTGGCGGCGTGAACGTCGCATCCGATATAGCGTTCCATGGTGGCCCTCCTCCGTTGGGGGTGATGCTCGGACCACGGGTAATCTAAACCCGGTAGCACTCCCCCTTCGGAGGAGGTCGCCATACCCGTGCTCCCAACCGCATGTGCGATCGGTCCCCCGGCTCCTCCCAATCAACTGATCTGTTGAGATTCCTTTGACGGCGCGCTGTTAGTGGTGGCTCAGTTATGCTGGGGCTCCACACGAACGCCGGGGACCTTGCCCCCGCAACTGCCTGATACGGTGGTCGCGGCCCACGACTTGGGTGTCTTAGGAGAGCGGCTCGCGGCGCGATACCTTCGCGAGCACGGCTACACGATCCTGGCGCGTAACTTCCGCTTCGGTCACCGCGAGATCGATCTCATCGTGACGCGCGACGGTCTCGTCGCGTTCGTCGAGGTCAAGTCCCGCGCCGGGACAGGCTACGGCCACCCCCTGGAGGCGATCACCGCCCAGAAACGCCGCGAGATCGAGCGGGTCGCTCGCTTCTGGCTCCACCGGCACGGCCGCCCCGCCACCCGCTGCCGCTTCGATGCCGTGGGCGTAGTGGTGCGGCGCGGTCAGGCGCCCGTCATCGAGCACCTGCCGGACGCCTGGCGGCTCGGCGAGTAGCGCCCGCTCCGCGTCGCAGCCCGGCACTTGCCTCCCTGTAGGAATGTCCGAATAGTACAACGCGGTTCACAAGGTGCGGGCCGCGTCGGGGAGATCCCTAAAGCCATGAGAGAGGTGAAGATCGTGTTCTGCGCAAACCGCCTTCTTTCTGTCACGTCGGCAGCTCTCTGTATCTTCGTGCTGGGAGTGCCGCATCGCGCCGAGGCCCAGGCGGGCCGCTCGCTCTTCGAACTGCTGGATCCCGAGGGAGAGCTGACGGTCGGCGCGGAAGTGTGGGGCGCCCTTTCCGCCGCCGACGTCCGGGGCCCCGGCGACACCTACCTGGAGGCGTGGGTGCTGGAGGGCCGGGCCGGTGCATCGGTAACCGTCGACATGATCTCGGACGAATTCGACTCGTACCTTTATGTGGTCGGGCCGGGTCTCGGGGAGACACTAAGCGATGACGATAGCGGCGGCGCTTGTCATGCGCGGATCACCTTCACATTCCTAGAGAACGGTACGTTCCATGTGATCGCCAGTTCAACGTCTTCCCAACAGACGGGGCCGTATGTCGTGCGGGTGTCGGATACTCCGGGACCTACCGCCGGCTACTCCTGCGGCGGGATGAACCCGGCACTGCTAACCGATCTACCTACAGACGGACGGAGGCTCGCGCTGGGTGATGTTGTCTCGGGCAATCTGAGCGGTGCGAGTCCGACGATCGGCGACGGCCGCAGAGCAGAGGCCTGGCTGCTGGAGGGACGTGCTGACGAGTCCGTTGTGGTGACCCTGGAATCGGATGCCTTCGACGCCTACCTGTATGCGACGGGGCCCGGGCTCGCCGACGTACTGTCCGATGATGACGGAGCGGGCGAACTGAACTCGAGGTTGACTATAACGTTTCCTGCCGATGGTGACTATCTGGTTGTGGCGAGTCAGCTGAGCGGTGGCGGCGCGGGAGCGTATACGATCCGGGTGGACGAGCCGGTCGACCTGGCTGAGCTTTCCACCGAGGATCGAGCCGTCGTGGTCGGCGGCGCAGTGGACGGTTACCTGACGCTGAACGACCTGCTTATCGCCGATGGGCGGCGCGGCCAGGCTTGGGCGCTGGAAGGACAGGCCGGCGAGATCTATGTCATTGACCTGATCAGCGACGATTTCGACGCCTATCTCTACTTCGCGGGACCCGGGCTTTCGGAGCCGCTGACCGATGACGACAGTGCCGGTGACCTTGACTCCCGTATCACCGTCACCTTGCCCGAGGACGGCACCTACCGGGTCGTCGCGTCGGCTCTCGACGCTAGTGGCTCGGGCAAGTTTCAGTTGCTGGTGAATCGCGGGGAACGGTAGGCCGGCAGCTGCGGGTTCCGTTGCTGGCCTGCAGCTCTGGGGATAGATTCCTGCGGACATAGCCCTCAAACATGGCGCCGGTGCGGATGGCGGGAGGGAGGGCTGACTCCTCCGCGCAGCGGCTAACCCTTTTGACCCACGAAGATGCATCGTCCCGCACTCGCACGTGTCTACCGGCCGCGCAACTTCTCCGAGATCATCGGGCAGGACCACGTATCGGCTACGTTGAGGACGGCGGTAGAGCGGGGCCGAGTCGCGCATGCCTATCTGTTCTGCGGGCCGCGTGGCATAGGGAAGACGACGGCCGCCCGAGTTCTGGCCATGGCACTCAACTGCGAGGCCCGCGAGAATGGCGAGCCGTGCGGGAAATGCGAGAGCTGCGAGCGAATCTGGTCCGGTCGCACCTCTCTCGACGTGGTAGAGATCGACGCGGCGTCGAATCGCGGGGTCGATGACGCCCGCGATCTGCGGGAGCGAGCGATGTACGCCCCCTCGGAGGAGTCACGCTATAAGGTCTACATTATCGATGAGGCTCACATGCTCACGCGCGAGGCGTGGAACGCGTTCCTCAAGATCCTCGAGGAGCCGCCGCCGCGCGTGATCTTCGTGCTCGCCACCACAGAGCCGGGTAAGATCTTTCAGTCGGCGCCCCCCATCCTCTCGCGCTGCCAACGGTTCGACTTCCGGCGCATAACCCTCGACCAGATCCGTGGCCGCTTGATCGAGGTCCTACGCGCAGAGGGCGTAGAGGCCGAGGAGGCTGCATTGTCGCCGATCGCGCGGAAGGCGGACGGTGCGCTGCGGGATGCCCTGTCGGCGCTGGATCAGGTCCTCGCTTTCAGCGGCGACCGCATCACCGCCGAAGACGTCCACCTCGTGCTCGGCCTGATCGAGGAAGAGCTATATCTCGAGCTATTCGAAATTCTCCGTGAGAGACGGGCCGCTGACGTCTTTGCCTACGTGCAGCGACTGGTCGACGGTGGCTACGACTTGGAAGAGTTTTACAAGGGGTTGGGAGATGTACTGCGGCTCCTGCTTCGCATACGACTCGAGGACGGTGAAGCGATCGCCGGCGTGTCGGAGCAACTCTCCCAGCGCTACGTGGAGCTGGCCCGGCACTTCACACCGGGTGACCTGCTGCGCATGCTCTCGGCGCTCGCCGAGCTAGACACCGACGGGCGTTTCCGCAAGAGCGAGCAGCAGCGCATCCTCGTGGAAGTCACGTTGCTCAAGTTCGCGATGCTGGACCGCACCGTCGAGCTCGAGCAGCTGCTAGAAGCAGTCCGCGGCGAACCGCCCTCTAACCCGAATCCCAGCCTGCAGGGCTCGGCTGCGCCGCCTCGGACGCGAGGTCCCGCGCCCGAGCAGAAGCGCGGGAGGGGCCCGGAGTATGCAAGGGCAGCTCCCGAACCGCCGCTCGGCGGCGGCGAAGAACCGGCTGACCCACTCCGTTCCGCCTGGCTGGAGATGATCGCGGACGCCAAAGTTCTGCGACCCGGGCAGGGTATCGCTCTCAGGGCGGTGCAGATCAGTGATCTGGACGCCGACGGCGAACTCAGCGTGCTGGCAGCCAATGGCACGCCCGCCGCGGAAGTTCTCGACGACAAAGTCACCCGACGGCGGATCGAGGAGGAACTTACCCAGCGGCTCGGGCGTCCTATACGGATAAGAAAAGAGGCGCAGGGCGAGTCGCTGCCGCCGAGGGTAAGCCAGGAGACATCTAAGCAGCAGCGGCTGGCCCGGTTGGTGGAGGGCGACGAGGGGCTGCAGCGGATCGTGGAGAAGCTGGATCTCGAGTTGATGGACTGAGGCGGAACGCCCCGAAGGGCCTGAAAGGACTGGCCTTGCGTGGTTTTGGGCGATTCGTAAACTTCAAGCCTGATGATGGGTGAGCGGGAGTAGCCAGGATGAACAGTCTCCACCAGTTGTTCCAGCTGGTCCAGCAAGGTCAGGCAAGACTGACCGAGATCCAGACGCAACTGGCATCTAAGACGGTCACGGCCAGCAGCGGGGGCGGCTTGGTCAAGGTGGTGGCGGACGGCCAGGGCCGGATTCGTGAGATCAAGATCGATCCGTCCGTGGTAGATCCCTCTGACATAGAGATGCTGGAGGACCTAGTGCAGGCGGCCGTGTCCGACGCACAGGCTCGCGCTCGGCAGCTGTACGAGGAGGAGATCGGTCGCATGGCTGGCGGGCTCGGCCCGTTCAACCTGGGCAATCTCTTCGGGGGTTCGTAGGCCCAGGCATGTCGGTGATCGATGATCTGGCCAGAGAGTTCACACGTCTCCCTGGCATCGGTCGCAAGACCGCCTATCGGCTCACCCACTTCTTGCTAAAGATCCCGCCGGAGGAGGCTTGCCGGTTGGCCCATGCCATAGAGGCGGTGGCCGAGCGAGTGAAGCACTGCTCGATCTGCAGTAACTTGAGTGAGTCCGATCCGTGTGAGTATTGCACGGATTCGGGTCGCGATCGAACCACGATCTGTGTTGTCGAGGAGGCCTCGGACATAGCTGCGATCGACGCATCAGGCGCTTTCAAGGGGCTCTATCATGTTTTGGGAGGTTGCCTCTCGCCGCTTGACGGAGTCGGCCCTGATGAGTTGAACATCGAATCGCTGATCGCTCGGCTGAACCGTGGAGTCAGTGAAGTGATCCTGGCGACTAACCCCAGCGTGGAAGGCGAAGCGACGGCAACGTATCTGCAGAAGGTGCTGGTCCCGCGCGGAGTGGCGGTAACGCGCCTGGCGCGCGGGCTGCCTGTGGGCGGTGACCTCGAATATGCAGACGGCGTGACCATTGCGCAGGCGTTGGCCGGACGCAGGGGAATGTAACGAGTACTCGAGATGGGTAAGAGGACGATCACCGCGAACAGGCTACTGCGGACCCTTGGTCTCACGGCCGCGGGGGTGGTGGCAGTTAGTGCGCTGGGCGTGCTGCTCGTCCGTGACCAGGTTCACCGTCATCGGCGCGATCTGTTCAGCCCGAGGCCGCTTCGCCGGCTCGCGGCGCTAACGTATATCGGCAAGCACCCCGACGTTGAGAACGCGCATCTGCTACGCGACTTCCTGAGCTGGGAACAGGAGCCGATGCTGCGTCGACGCGCGGCATCGATTCTCGGGCGAATGGAACGCCGCTTGGCCGGCTCCGAGGAGGCGGAAGGCAACAGCGGGAACGGACGGGCTGCGGAATGGTAACCGGCGGCGCGCCTAGTTGGTCGTTTGGACCCAGCGATTCCCAGCGGATAGAGGAGATCCTCAACAATCTCCTCTACGAGTCGAATGCTCGCTGTGCGCTGCTTGTCGACCGCACCGGCCAGTTGGTGACAACGGTCGGCGAGCAACCGAGTTTTGATTCCGCTGCGTTCGCTAGCCTGACGGCAGCGGATTTCTCCGCCAACGATCAATTGGCCTCGCTGATAGGGGAAGAGGAGTTCAGTTCGCTCTTCCACCAGGGTCGAACCGAGTCGATGTACCTCGCCGACGTCGGCAAGCGCCTAATCCTGGTGGTGCTGTTTAATCAGCAGACGACGTTGGGCCTCGTGCGGATCAAGATAAAGGACGCAGTCGCTGGCTTGAACAAGGCGTTCGAGGAAGTGTTCGGGAGAGCAGCAGATGAAGAGAGTCCGGCCCTCGAGCGCGGCTTTGTCGACGAAGCTGAGGATGAAATTGACCGACTGTTCCGGGAATAGGGGATCTCGACCATGTCGATGATCAACTATGCGTCCCGGGAAATAAACTGCAAGATCGTATATTATGGACCCGGGCTCGGCGGCAAGACGACGAACCTGGAGTACATATATAACAAGGTCGCACCGACGACTCGTGGTAAGCTCATCAGCCTGGCCACCGAGACTGAGCGCACTTTGTTCTTCGACTTCTTGCCGGTCGATTTGGGAACGATCCGGGGCTTCAAGACTCGCTTCCACCTGTACACGGTGCCCGGACAGGTCTATTACAACGCGAGTCGCAAGCTGATCCTGAAGGGCGTTGACGGTGTTGTCTTCGTTGCTGACAGCCAGGTAGAACGTCTCGACGCGAATATCGAGTCGATGCACAATCTCTACGAGAACCTGGCGGAGTATGGATATGACCTGCGGCAGATACCCTTCGTGATCCAGTACAACAAGCGGGACCTGCCGAACGTATCGCCGGTGGAGGAACTGGAGCGACACCTCAACCCCGACCGGGTGCCCTCTTACGAGGGGGTGGCGACGACGGGCATCGGCGTGTTCGACACGCTTAAGGCCGTTGCGAAACTCGTAATCAAGTCGCTGGGCTGAGCGGGGGGTCCCTCCCGTGAATCTACCGAACGTTATTACGGTCGCGCGTGTTCTGGCGGCGCCCGTGATCTTCGCGCTCATCTTGGGCGGAGGGTTCGGCCTCCTCCTAGTGGCCTTCATTCTCTTTCTCGCCGCTGCGATCTCCGACATCTGGGACGGCTACCTGGCGCGCCGCCGCGGTCAGATCACCGATTTCGGCAAACTGGCCGATCCGATCGCCGACAAACTTCTCGTTGTCGTAACCTTCGTACCCTTTTACATCGTGTCGCTACGCGCGCCTGTATCGGAGGTTCCGGTCGTCTTTGGCTGGGATGTCCTGCCGCTCTGGGTATTGATCGTAGTGCTGGGCCGCGAGCTGCTGATCACCGTGTTCCGAGGCCTGGCGAAGCGGAAGGGCGTGGTCATCGCCGCCGGCAAGGAGGGCAAGTTCAAAGCGGTATTCCAGAACATGTTCATCGGTGGCGAGATACTCTGGCTGGCGCTGCGTTCCCGCGCCCTGGAACGCGCCTGGGACACCCCGTTTTGGTCGTTCTGGAAGGTCTTCCACGGCTCCTACGTGATGATCACGCTTACTATCGCAGTCGTGTTGACCGCCTACTCGCTCGCTGTCTACCTCTGGCGCTACCGGGCGTTGGTCGCGCGGCTCGCCGAGTGATGGTGCGCGAGCTCACGGGCGTGGAGATCGTCGCGATCGGCGACGAGCTGCTCAGCGGTGCCACTCTCGACTCGAACGCAGCAACTATCGCCCGGCGACTCGAATCGCTCGGGCTACGTGTCGTGCAGAAGACCACGGTCCCTGATGCGGAAGCGCAAATCGAGGAGGCGGTGAGATCGGCGCTGGCGCGCAGCGGCGCGGTAATCACGACCGGAGGGTTGGGACCGACGAGGGACGATGTCACGCGGACCGCGGTTGCGGGCGTCTTCGGCCGCGGGCTAGAGTTCCGTGAAGATCTATGGCGTGCTTTGGAGGCGCGCTGGAAGCGCCTGGGCAGGATACCGGAGACGAATCGGGTCCAAGCCGAGGTGCCGGCGGGTGCGGAGGTCTTCCCGAACCGGCGCGGCACGGCGCCCGGACTAGCGGTCGAGGATGACTCGCTGGGCCTCTGCGTCATGCTGCCGGGGCCGCCGCACGAGATGGAGGCGATCCTCAGCGAGCAGGTCATCCCCTACCTCGAGGGTCGTGCCGGGGTGGGGGACCGTCGATCGTTGCGCCGCACTCTGCGCACGGTGGGAATAGCCGAGTCGGCGATCGCCGAGCGGCTTGCGAATCGGCTCGATGATCTACCGCTCGATGTCGCCCATCTCCCGGAGATCGACGGCAACGACATCCGTCTGAGCGCGTGGGCGGCTGACGAGTCGGATGCCGCCGCTGCGCTCGACGAGGCGGTGAGCCGTCTGCGTGAGCTTCTCGGTGCGCACGTCTACGGAGAGGGGGAGGCGGACCTGGCACAGGTCGTCGGCGAGCTGCTCCGCAGGCGGGGGCTGAAAGTCGCTGTGGCTGAGAGCTGTACCGCCGGTCTGATCGGCAAGCGGCTGACCGAGTCCCCGGGCTCCTCAGATTACTTCTGGGGCGGTATGATCGTGTATGACGACCGAGCCAAGGTGGAGCTGCTCGGCGTCTCGGAGCAGACACTGCAGCGGCACGGCGCGGTCTCGGAGCAGGTCGCGAGCGAGATGGCCGTAGGCGTCTATCGCCGGTCGGGTGCCGAGACAGCGATCGCCGTGACGGGGATAGCCGGCCCAGCCGGCGGGAGTGAGGACAAGCCTGTGGGCACTGTCTGGCTGGCGGTAAAGGTCAAGGATGTGGCGGTGACCGAGCGGCGGTTTTACCCGGGTGCGCGAGACATGGTCCGGGCGCGGGCGGCGCAGGGCGGCCTCGATTTGCTTCGTCGCACATTGCTGGAGGAGCTACCGTGAGGGGAGCGCACGCCTATTTCTCGGGTTCCGGTAACATCCGGCTCCACTATCGGTGTTGGGACGTGCCGACGCCGCGGGCGGTGGTCATTATCTGCCACGGATTGGGCGAGCATTCGGGGCGCTACGAGGAGCTGGCGCAGGACTTCGCCCGTGCAGGCCTGAGTAGCTACGCTCTAGATCACCGGGGCCACGGTCGCTCGGACGGTCGTCGAGGGCATGTGCGGCGGTTCACCCGCTACGTGCACGATTTGGAGAAGTTCCGGCGGCGCGTGTTCGGAGCCGTAGGACCCGACGTTCCGCTGATCTTCCTCGGCCACTCGCTCGGCGGTCTGATCATGATCCGCTACCTGCAGGAATATCCGGCGGTGCCGGCGCACGGGGTGGTGCTCTCCGCACCACTCCTCGGTATGGCGATGGAGGTTCCGCAGTGGAAGGAGCTTTTGTCGAGCATCCTTTACTACGCGATGCCGGCGTTGCCTATGAGCACGGGGCTGGATCCGGAACACCTCAGCCACGACCCAGAGGTGGTAGAGGCTTACAGGCGCGACGCGCTCGTACACGACCGAATCACGCCGCGCCTCTACGGAGAGATCGTCGGCGAAATCGAGCAGGCGTTCGCTAAGGTCTCGCAACTGCGGTTACCGGTCTTGGTGCTGATACCGAGTGCTGACAAAATCGTTCGCCCGGATCTGATGCAGCAGTTCGCGGCGGAACTACGAAAGGAGAGCCCTGTCCAAGTCAGGACCTTCGCTGGCCTTTACCACGAGGTCTTGAACGAGACGACGCGCTCGAGCGCGGTGGCCGATATCCTCGGCTGGATCGAGCGCCGCATACCGCAATACTCCGGGTCGCCGACGACCGCCGAGTCGGCCAGCTAGGGCGGCGGCGTGGCGGCCGACAGCAGCGGCGGGACTTGACGGCAGACGGGAAAGCGATGACTCTCAGAAGCAACCTTGTGACGCGCTAACGAGACCAAGATATGGAGCCACGAAAGAGGGCAAAGAAAACCAGGGACACGGCCGCCAAGGATGCCCGCGAGGCTGCGGTCCCGGAATCGGAGGCTGAGGTTCTCGCGGTGGAGGAGCGGGACGAGCCGGCGATTGTCGAGGAGAGCGAGAGTGTGGCGCCGACACCCGACGAGGTGATCGCGACGCTGAGCTCGGAGTTGGAGGCGCTTGAGGACCGCCACCTGAGGCTCGTTGCGGAGTTTGACAATTTCCGCAAACGGACCGTCAAGGAACGCTCGGAGCAGGCGCAACGCGCGCAGGGTGACCTGGCGCGTCAGCTCCTCGAATCACTCGATGACCTGTCGCGCGTCTCTGAGCTCGGATCGTCCGACCACGATGCGGCGACCATACTGGAGGGCGTTCAGCTCGTGGAGAAGAAGCTCCAACGGGCGCTCGAGCAACTGGGGCTCAAGCGCATCGACGCCCTGGGTCAGCGATTCGATCCCGAGCTGCACGAGGCGATGGTCACCGTTGCCACCGAGGACCCGGAGGAGGACGAGGTCGTCTCACAGGAGTTCGCCAAGGGGTACACCTTCGGGAATACGCTGTTGAGGCCTTCGAGGGTCGCGGTGAAGATGTACCGACCGGCCGAGGAGAGCGGTGGCGCAGAGCCCGAAGAGGGCGAGGACGGATCCTGAGTTATGCCTCGCGCCACGACCAAGGATTACTACCAGATACTGGGGGTTTCGGAAAGCGCCGACGAGGCTGCGATCAAGAAGGCCTACCGTAAGCTTGCCAAGCGGTACCACCCCGACGCCAACCCGGACAACCCGACCGCAGCGGAGCGCTTCAAGGAAGTCTCCGAGGCGTACTCTGTGTTGTCGGACGGGGGAAAGCGGAAACAGTACGACCGCATGCGCCGGTTTACGCCGTTCGATGACATCGCGGCCGCAACGGGTGACGAGGAGCGGCGCGGCTTCTCGTTCGACGACCTCGGCGGCATCGGCGACATCTTCAGTTCGATCTTCGACTTCGGCCGCGGCCGCCGCAAGCAGGCGGCTCAGCGTGGTCGCGACGTCGAGCATTCGGTTGAGGTAGACTTCAGGACGGCTGCCCGCGGCGGCCACATCACCATCAACGTGCCGGTAACCGAAGAATGCGCAACTTGCGACGGCAGCGGTGCCAGGACGGGAACTAGCACGACGCGTTGCCCGGAGTGCGGCGGCACGGGTGCAAAGAGTTTCGGCCAGGGCGACTTCGCCATAAACCGACCGTGCCCAGCATGCTTCGGTCGCGGCGAGATCGCCACCGATCCATGCCCGAGCTGCCGTGGCACGGGCCAGGTCACCAGTCAACGGACCGTCAACCTACGTGTGCCTGCCGGAGTTGAGACGGGGTCTCGCGTCCGGATGTCGGGTATGGGTGAACGGGGCCCCGGAGGCGGCCCACCTGGCGACCTGGACATCAAGTTCGAGGTGAAGAAGGACCGGTTCTTCCGCCGCCGCGGCCTCGACGTCTACTGCACGGTGCCGATCAACATCGCCCAGGCAACGCTAGGCTCGAAGCTGCGCGTGCGAACGGTGGATGGGAAGCGCGTCGTCCTTCGCATACCGCCGGGTACGAGCAGCGGTACCAAGTTCCGCATCCCCAAGATGGGGGTCGAGAAGGATGGAAGGATCGGCGATCAGTACGTCGAGGTGAAGATCGTCGTGCCGGAGGTGCTGGACGAGAAATCGCGCGAGCTGCTGAAAGAGCTGGCCGAGAAGGAAGGTATCAAGTACTGAGGCCGCTGGTCGATCCTTTGGTGGCCGGTAGCCAGTAGCCGGTAGCCAGTAAGGTCAAAGTGCAAAGTCACAATTACCGGCTACGTACGGTCACCGACTACTGACCACCGATTACCCCGCCCCCCAGAAGTACATCCCCTTCGTAGATCGCCGCGGACTGACCAGGCGTTACCGCCCTATGCGCCTCGTGGAGTCGGATCAGGGCGCGCTCGCCGTCCAGGCAGTCAATCGTGCCGAGAACCTCTTGTCCGCGGTGGCGGATCTGGACGCCCACCGCGTCGCCCGTCGTCGGCGGATCGCCCAGCCAGTTCGTCCCAGCGACCGTTATCTCCGTCGAATCGAGGGCACGCGAGGGACCGATGATCACTGACCGGGTGCCCGGCTCGATCCTCACTACGTACATCGGGGCCGTGAAGCCGCCAGGCAAACGCTTTCGCTGACCGATCGTGTACCGGCAATAACCGTCGTGCTGGCCGACCTCGTCCCCGTCCACCGTTAGAATCGGACCCGGCCGGAAGGCGGGGTGGTCGCCGTCCAGGCGCGTGGCCAGGAAGCCGGCGTAGTCGCCGTCAGGGACGAAGCATATGTCGAAGCTCTCCGGCTTGTCCGCCGTCGTCAAGCCGAGCTCGCGGGCCCGGCGCCGGACCTCGCTCTTGCCGAGCTCACCCACCGGCAGCTCGAGCCGCTCCAGTACCTCACGGTCGATTCCCCAGAGGAAGTATGTCTGGTCTTTCGCTCTGTCGGTTGCTCGCATGAGCTGAGTGCCGCGGCGGGAGCGGAGACACCGGGCGTAGTGGCCAGTGGCGATACGCTCGCACCCCAGCATGCGGGCTCTACGCAGCAGGTCGCTGAACTTGGTGTACGAGTTGCAAAGTACGCATGGATTGGGTGTTCGTCCGGCGGCGTACTCGGTGACGAAATTGCCGATGACGTCGTGGGTGAACTCGTCCTCGAGGTCGAAGACGTAGTGAGGGATGCCAAGTTTCTGGGCCACGGCGCGTGCGTCGGCGATTCCTTCGAGTCCGCAGCAGGTCTTCGACGAGCCAGGGACCTCGGCGTAGCAGAAGGTCTTGATCGTGGCAGCGACTACGTCGTAGCCGTGCTCGACGAGCATTGCAGCGGCAAGCGACGAGTCGACGCCGCCACTCATCGCGACGAGAACTCTCTGACGATCTAGGTTCTTTTCAGGCACAGTCGATGCTAATCGGTTGACGCGACCCTCGACGTCAGTCGCCGGGAAACTCCCTGACTCGTTGCACGATCTTGGGGAACACCTCTAGGACGTACTCGATATCCTCAGCTCGAGTTCCCCAGCCGAGACTCAAGCGGATGGCGTTGCTGGCGAGTTCGCCCTCACGACCCATCGCCGCGATGACGTGGGACGGTTCCACGCTACCGGTGCTGCATGCCGAGCCGGAGGAAACACAAACTCCTTCCAGGTCGAGGGCCGTGAGCACGCCTTCCAGGTCGATATCCGGCACCGATATGTTGAGCATGTTGGGTAGCCGCTGGGGCGCGTCGCCGCCGTTAACGACGATCCCGGGCAGCGTCTTGTGCAGACCGGCGCTCAGCCGATCCCTGAGGGCGCTCAGCCGGTCCGTCTCCGCCGCGAGCTCCGAGGTCGAGGCGGCCACCGCCGCGGCGAAGCCCACGATCCCGGCTACGTTCTCGGTCCCGGAGCGGAGCCCGCTCTCCTGGCCGCCGCCGTAGACGAGGGGCTCGAGCTCGACCGCGCCCCTGACATAGAGTGCGCCGACCCCCTTCGGGCCGCCCAGCTTGTGAGCGGAGAGGGCCACGAGATCGATACCGGTCGCGTCCACTTCGAGCGGTATCTTCCCCAGCGCCTGCACTGCGTCCGTGTGGAGTGTCGCTGCGCGCTCGCGACAGAGCTCCGCCAGCGCACTAAGCGGCTGAATGACCCCGGTCTCGTTGTTCGCCCACATCACCGATACCAGCGTCGGACGGCCGTCGTCCGGCAGCAGACCGGCCAACCGCTCGAGGTCGACGGTCCCCTCGGCCTTAACGGGCGCCACACGCACATCGTAACCGCCGGCCGCGAGCATCTTCGTCGACTCGATGACGGCTTTGTGTTCGATGCTCGACCGGATGACACAGCCGCCAGGGTGCCGTCTGGCGAAGCCCAGGACCGCCAGGCAGTCCGCCTCGCTTCCGGAGCCGGTGTAGACCAATCGGCCGTCCACTGCGCCAAGCGCGGCCAGCGTCTGCCGCCGGGCATCCTCAACGGCGAGGCGCGCCTCGCGGCCGAACGAGTGGATGCTGGACGGGTTCCCGAACTCATCATCCAGGTAGCGTGCCATCGCCTGCGCCGCTTCGGGGCGGATCGGTGTCGTCGCCGCGTAATCTAGATAGACGCGTTTCTTCATCGCCATCCCTTCTCCATCGCCATCGTAATCGTGATCGTAATCGAGATCGTAATCTGCATTGTCGTCGCGAGCCGATAACGATCGCGATTACGATAAGAAACTATCCCCACGTGGTGCGGAGGGAAGTCGCCCGTCCTAGAAACTGCTTACCGGCAGGCTTACAACGTCGTCGACCAGCATCGTTTCCCGTGCATAGAACGGCTCGCCGTAGGCCACGCGGATCAGCGACCCGTAGTGCGCGTCCTGGATCCTTACCAGATCATAGAGCGGCACCTCGGCCGGGTAGAGTTCGCCTAGCGCCTTGACGCCATCGAACTGGGAGGCATAGCAGCGAATCGCCTCGAGCTTCCGCTCGAAGGCATCGCTGATGTCGACAACGAACGTCGGTTTGAGCGCATGTTCGCGATAGGCGAGCGTGTAGAGGATCTTGGTTGGACGGTGTGGGTCGCCGGCGGCGGGGAAATTCTTCAACCCCGCCAGATAGCAGGCGTCGTAGCCTAACTCGGACGCGACGCGATGATCGGGGTGTCGGCCCTCGAAATAGGGGAGGATCACCGTGCGCGGGCGCAGCTCGCGGATCGCCTCGACCAGTTGGACCCGGCTCTCCTCGTCGTTCCGGATCCGCGCGTCGGGCAGGTCGAGCCCTATCCGCGCCGTTAGCCCGAGAATCTCGGCTGCCCGTTCCGCTTCCGCTCTGCGCCCCTCCGGTGTCCCGTGCGTTCCGAGCTCGCCGGCGCTCAGATCGAGAATCCCGGTCTTGTGGCCCAACGCGGCGGCGCGGATCAAGGTGCCACCACAGAGGAGCTCGGCGTCGTCGGGGTGCGGCGTAATAGCGAGTAGATCGACCATGGGCTGTAGGATGTCAGTCAACGGGGCCCACCCGCAAGTCAGACCTCAACTCGTGCACATCGGGGTTCGGTGCTACTCGTAGCGGAGGGCTGCTACCGGGTCGAGGCGCGAGGCGCGCACGGCAGGGAAGAGGCCGAACACGATGCCGGTGAAAGCGGCTGCGACGATGGCGAGCACTATCGACCAGAGCGGGATGACAGCGGGTACCGGCGTGAAGGAGTTGAGCAGCCAGGCGATGAGGCCGCCGACGCCCAGTCCGAAAGCGCCGCCGATGGTCGTAAGCGTTACCGCTTCGACCAGGAACTGCCAGAGGATATCGCGGCGCGTCGCGCCCAGCGCCTTGCGGACCCCGATCTCCTTCGTGCGCTCCGTCACCGAGACGACCATGACCGCGATGACCCCTATACCGCCCACCATGAGGCCAACGCTGGAGAGCGCGAACATCACCGTAAAGAGAGCCGCAGTGAGCTGGTTCCAGACGTCCTGCATCGATTCCTGGGTCACGATATCGAAATTGTCTTCGTCGCCTGGGCCGAGGCCACGCAGGCTGCGCATGCGGCCGGTGACCTGGTCGATCGCCGTCGTGATATCGACCACGGGCTTGGCCACGACCGTTATCCAGACGAGTTCGTCGAACGAGATCCAGCGAACGTCCTTCATCAGGTACTTCTGGCCGGTGTTGAACGGTACGAAAACTCGGCTGTCGCCCAGGGCGGCAAAGAGATTCGGCGGGTGTTTGTAGACGCCGACCACGAGGAAGCCCTGATTCCCGATCCGAAACGTCCTACCCACGGCGTCGAGTGGTGCGAAGAGGTCGCGCGCCGCAGAGCTGTCGATCACGGCCACCGGCCGGCCTGCCTCCTCCTCCGTCTTGGTGTAGAAACGACCGGCTACGATGTCGCCGGCGTCGGTCTGCATGAAGTCGGAGGGCACGGCCAGGATGCTCGCTTCGGTCTCGTTACCCCGTGCGGTGAGTGACACGTCGAGCCAAGAAACATCGGCGGACGCGTAGGAGTTCGCTACGGCGGAGAGAGCCTCGAGCGAGCGGGCGAAGCGGGCCGGTATCGGGGGCCGCCGCCGCCAGGTCGGTTCCTCTTCGTCGAGCCCGGTGCTCATCTCTACGCCATAGGATCGGGTGACGTAGAAGGTATTGGCGCCGGAGGCCTCGACCAGCACGTTGAAGCTTTCGTTGACCCCCTGAATGACCGCTGCCATCGCCACCACGACCAGAACGCCGATGCCGACTCCGAGAATGGTCAGGCCGGTACGTACCTTGCTCTGCCTCAGCGCCTGCAGCGCGATCGTTACACCTTCTTGGAGTGCTCTGGCCCTCATGGTCTCGCTCGCTCACTCGTATCGCAGGGCGACTATCGGGTCGAGCCGCGAGGCGCGTAGTGCGGGGTACACGCCGAACACGATCCCAACAAGAAGCCCCAGCGCGACTCCCATGACGATCGCGTAGAGCGGTACCGACGCGGGCAGCGGGGCCACGATATCCACGAGCTTGGCCAGTCCCGTACCGACGGCTACGCCGATCGCCGCACCCAGGGTGGAGAGCGTCGCCGATTCAGCCAGGAACTGCCGCGTAATGTCGATGCGTCGCGCGCCCAGCGCTTTGCGGACTCCAATCTCGCGTGTCCGCTCCAGCACCGACATCAGCATGATATTCATGATCACTATGCCGCCCACCACTAGGGCCACCGCCACCAGACCGGGGCCCGCGGCCAGCAGTACGTTCTTGATCGTGTTCCAGGCGTCCAGCACCTCGCTGGCCGTCTCGATGTCGAAGTCGTTCTCCTGGCCGGGCCGCAGCCGGTGCCGCGCCCGCAGCGTCTCCTCGGCCACCGCCTGGCCCGCCAGCATCGCTTCATCTGTCCTGAACTTGATCTGGATCCCGTCTACAACGTTGCGGCGACGTGAGAAATCGGCCTGATAAGCGCCCCAGGGCACGACCACGGCCGCATCGCGAATGACACCGATGAAACCGCCCTGCCGCTTCAGCACGCCAACGATCCGGTAGCGGAACGGCCCTAGTCGGATGTCGCGTCCGATCGGCGACTCGTCCGGGAACAGTTTCTGGGCGATAGCGTCGCCGATCACCGCAACTCGAATCGCCCGAACGTCGTCGATACGGGTCAGGCCACGGCCGTCCACGATCTCCCAGCCCTGCAGTTCCAGATACTCGTCGGTCACGCCGATGAGCCGGACGTTCTTCCGCTTGTTCTGGCCGCTGCGAACCTCGGGCATGAACCGGTCTGTGCTGTACGCCATGTACCAGATGTCGGGGATCTCTTCCCTGAGCGCCTCGGCCTCTGCAGTCGTGATGTCCGGATTGCGCGACTGCTGTCGGCGTGTCTGTGCGTCCTGACGGCCGCCGCGTCCCGACCAGATCCGTTCGATGGTTATCGTGTTGATCCCGAAGATCGAGCCGGCGAAGTCGTCCTGCACATAGCGGTTCATCCCTTCGACCACGGCGAACACCGAGATCAGAAAAGTGACGCCGACAATCACGCCGAGCAGTGTGAAGAAGGACTTGAGCTTCTGAGCCCAAACCGTCCTCAGCGCCAGGATTACCGCATCGAGGATCTTCAAGCCACTGGCTCTCCAATCGTATGCCGCTGGTCGGTCTCGATCACGCCGTCCCGCAGCGTGATCAGCCTGTCCGAGTAGGCGGCGATATCACGCTCGTGCGTGACCAGCAGGATAGTCTCGCCGCGATCGTGCAGACTGACGAGGATATCCATTATCTCCCTCGACGTCGCCGAGTCGAGGTTGCCCGTCGGTTCGTCCGCCAGCAGCAGCGATGGCTGGTTGACCAAGGCCCGGGCCATGGCGACCCGCTGGCGCTCACCGCCCGACAGTTCGTTCGGGTGGTGGGTCATGCGGTCAGCGAGCCCGACGGCGTCGAGCGCCGCCTTTGCCTGCTCGTGTCGCTGTTTGGCAGGCATACCGGCGTAGATCAACGGCAGTTCGACGTTGTGCAGCGCCGTCGTCCGCGGCAGCAGGTTGAACGTCTGGAAGACGAACCCGATCTGCCGGTTACGGATCCTGGCGAGCTCGTTGTCGTCGAGCTGCGAGACCTCTTCGCCGCCCAGCCAGTATTGGCCCGAAGTCGGCGTATCGAGGCAGCCGATTAAGTTGAGCAGTGTCGACTTGCCCGAGCCCGACGGCCCCATGATGGCGACGAACTCGTTCTTCTCGATCTGCATGTCGACGCCGCGCAGTGCGCGGACCGTCTCGGCGCCGAGTTCATATTCCTTCTTGAGGTCGCGCGTCAGGATTACGGTGTTGTTGTCCGGAGGCATCATCATTTATTGCCGCTCCCCTCTTGGGCTGCTGCCATTCTCGTTAGTGGGCCTCACCAGGTCGCCTTCCTCGAGCGTGCGGATGGCCTGGTAGCTGCCTGCCACGATCACTTCGCCTTCTTCGAGTCCTTCGATCACTTCGAAGTGTTCGCGCCCGGCGACGCCGACGGTCACGGGCCGAAAGCTGATCGTGTTATCATCGTTCAACACGAAGACGCCCTCTAACTCCTGGGGTTCCCTTTCCTCGACTAGTTCGATCTCTTCGCTGCTCGTGTCGCCGGCGGTCTCTTCCTCTTCGGGCTCGGGCGTGCGAAGCGTCAGGGCGATGATCGGGATACTGAGCACGCTGTCCCGTACCTCCGCCACGATGTCAGACGTGCACGAGAGGTCGGTGCGCAAAGACTCCGGCGGGTCGTCGATCCGGATCACGACCTCGAAGTCGACCGACTGATCGGAGGTGGTGCCGCTGAAGCCGAGCGTACCGCCTTGGATCGAGCTGTGGGCGATCTCGGTGACCACGCCAGTGAAGACATCGTCGGGGAAGGCGTCGATCTCGATGTCTGCACTGTCGCCCAGCGCGATTTGCGGTACGTCGGTCTCGTCGACCTCGACCACCGCCTCCATCTCCGATAGGTCGGCGACGGTCGCCAGCACCGTACCCGGGTTGTTCATCGTACCGATGATCGCCGTCTCGCCCTGCTCGACGTTGAGACGTGTGACGCGGCCGGTGAGCGGCGCTGTGATAACCGTCTTGGCCAGGCGGTCGCGGGCCTCGCGCAGGTTGGCGCGCGCCTGATCGACCGAGTGCTCGGCTGCCTGGTAGAGCGCTTCCTGTACCTCGAAGCTGGTCTCGGCGTCTTCGAGCTGTTGATCCGATATCAGCTCCGGGTTCTGGTTGCGGATCCGCAACGTCCGATCGAACATCCGGCGGGCTTGATCCCGGTTGGCCCGGGCCTGTGCCGCGGTCGCCTGGGTGGAGCTGAGCGCCGCTTGAGCGCGCTGTTCCGCGGCCAGGTAGGTGGACTGATCGATGATCAGCAGCGTATCCCCTTCGGTCACCCACTCGCCTTCCAGGATACGGAGATCGATGATGCGCCCGGAGACGTCGGCTTGGATTTCCACCCTTCGGTAGGGGCGGATCCGGCCACTGGCCGTCACAACCGATACGAGGTCGCGCCGCTGCACTTCCTCGGTGCGAACCTCGGTCCCTCCGCGGCGACCCTGTCGCATAGCCAGCACGACGAAGACTAGCAGTATCAATGCGCCGGCGGCCGCGATTAAGAGTTTCTTTCTATTCACAACTTGGCTCCCGTAGGACTGCCTCGTAAGGTAGTACCCCTTACACTCCCGGTTTATTCGCTTCCCCGCNNTCCCGGTTTATTCGCTTCTCCGCAGTTCGAGCGGGCGCCCAACCGCCGCCTCGAGTTGGGTCAGAGACTGATAGAAGCTGAACACGGCATCGATCTGGTCAACCTCGGCCTGGGCGGTCAGCGTTTGCGAGTCGAGCAGCTCGAGGAAGGTGCCGGCACCTAGCTGATAGCGCTCCTGTGCCAGGCGCATTTCCTCGCGCGCCGTCGCCGTGTTCTCCTCCTGGAGTAGGACCGTCTGGTAGGCGGTCTCCATGTTGTGGACGGCCTCGGTGACGTCGGCGCGTATCTGCAGCTCTAGGCCGCGCACCTGGTAGTCCATGTCGTTGCGCCGTGCGATCGCCGACTCGACCTGTACCTGACGGTCGAATCCGGTGAAGATCGGCAGCGAGAAGGAGGCGCTGAGCGAGACGGGCGAGTTCGAGAAGTCGAAGGGAAAGACGTCGTTCTGGCGTCTGATCCTGTTGTCGATGTCGATGGAGTCCTGCGGCTCGTCGAACGCGAAGTCCGAGCAACTATTAAACTCGGGTGGTATCGAGCCGGTGGATGCGTCGTAGAGCTCGGCGAACGTATTACAGAGAGCGACCGTTCCCTCCGCGTTCAAACGGGCGCTTCTCACCGCAGACTCGATCGAGAAGTTCGGGTTGGTCTCCTCACGGGTGAAGCCGCTCCAGCCGGCGCGTAGCGAGAGGGTCGGGAAGTATGATGCCTTCGCCACCTTGACACTCGAGTTCGCCGCTTCCCGGTCGGCCCGAGCCGCGATGAGGGTCGGGTGAGCCGCCATCGCCTCGGCGACCCAGGCCTCCATCTCAAGCATGGGCTCGAAGACCTCGAACTCGCTCACCAACTCGATCTGCTCTGCAGGCATCTGGACGCCCAACGCCTGGATCAGCCTGAGCTTGGCTACCCGGGCGGTGTTGCGGGCCTGGAGCAGGGCGACCTCGGCCTGGCCACGGGCCACGTCGGCCTGCATCGTCTCCAGCCGCGTCCCGGCACCCACCTCCTCGCGTGCCTCGGCCAGGCGCAGGTGTTCCTCGGAGCGTCGCAACTCGCGCTCTGCCTGGTCAGCCCGGGCCTCCAGTCTCAGGACCTCGATATAGAAGCTAGTCACCGAGTTGCGAAGTTGAAGCTCCGCGTCATCGATCCGACGCTCCACCGCCGTGCGCTCTGCTCGGCGCTGGCCCGGCGCGAACAACGTGTTGCCGTTGAGCGCGTAACTGAGGCTGAACGAGTAGTTCGAGATCAGCACCGACGGCTGGTCGCTGGTGAAGCCGCCGAACTGCTCCTGTCCGGCGTCCTGCCAAGAGGTGCCGAAGAATAGGCTGGCGTCCGGCAGGAACAGGTTGGCGTTCGCCGCCCTCACGTTCCATTTGGCGGGCGCCAAGTCGGTCAGCGTCTGCTGGAACAGTGGGTTGTTCTGCCTGGCCAGCTCGATCGCTTCCTCCAGCGTCATCCGTGTTAGCTGCTGGGCGTTGAGGCCCGTTACGGTAACCAGCAGGCACGCGAGAAGCGCGCTCGGGACTGCTGTCCACTTCATAACCAACTCCACGCTTGGGTTAGCTAGGGCTCTTCGAATACAGTAAACAGCTTGCTGCAGTGGACCGATGCGAATTCCACACCGGGCAACGAGCACCTGCTGCACCCAACCGCTCCGGCAGCCGGCACGGGAGGCCGCTCCCGGCGCTATCCGCTTGTGTGCAGCGCTCTTGCCTACTCGTACGAGGCTGCTCAGTCAAGAGTTTCGCGGCATCTGTCGCTCTGTCGCTCAGCCTTGCCGCGACGGGGCCGCCCGGCCCGAATCCGCCGTGACCCAAAGAACACACGGCGGCGGCCGGGGCCGAGACCCCGGCCGCCGCCTCAGATCGTTGGCCTATGGCGCTGGCCCGGTGCCCAGGCCCCGAATCGGTCAGGCGCCGAACAGCGTCTGGCGTGCCGCGCTGAACAGCACCCAGACGCCATAGAGTGCGAGAACGGTCCCGATGCCTTTGCCCGTCGATAAGCGTCCGCCCGAGAGGCCGGCTTCCACCGCGCCGAGGGCTGCCGAGCTCCAGAGTCCGAAGAGCGTAACGCTGTTCAGTAGGTAGCCGACAAACGTCTGCGGCGCCTCGGCGAGCAGGAGGCCGAGTCCAAGCTGTGTCGTCATCTCGCCCTTGGAGATCCAGACCGGCAGCACAACGAAGAAGCCCAGGAGGCCGATCCAGTAAGCGTGGGCCGTCGCACTCAGGTGCTGCTTGTAGGTCGTGTCCTGGCCGAACGTGACATTGAAAGCGAGGTACAAAACGCCGGCGACGACCGCTGCTGCGACGAACGACCCGACCAGTGCTCCGAGTGGACCAAAGATGCGCGCCATCCTGAGCATCTGCTCCGGGTCGGGCGGCTCCTGTCCCTGCGGGCGCGCCCGCGCCTGCGCCTCCAGTGTGCTTTGCAGGAGCTGTTCCGGGAGCAGGAAGTATGCGACGGCACTGATTATCGCCAGGATCGCCAACGTCCAGAACCAGGGCGCGGTCCGACGCAGGGCCGCACCCAAGCCGGTCGGCGATGTGAACACCATGATGACGCGCTGAACGAGGTTGGGTGTCGCTTCGACGCCGGTGGGCTCAGCGCTTTGGGGTTCGAAGTTCATTGATCCCCCTGTTCAGTTGAACGAATCGCCATTGTCGGAACGCACGGCGAGGAACGCATGCTCGGGGACTTCAACTTTCATTACCCTGTCACCGTCCAACCACACATGGTGGGTTGCGTCGGTTTGTGAGACAATTGTGATATGACGTAGCTCGAGTTCGGTCGAGCCGATGCTTACCGGCTCTACGCCCTGATCTACGATCCGCACCGTTTCCTGGTTTCGGTCGCGGGGCACGATGATGCTCGCCTCGACGTAGCGCTCGGCCGCCAGCAACTTGCAGGCGAAGAAGTAGTGGTGCGCTACGTACTTATCGAGCAGTGTTACCTGTCCCGGCACTAGGAACTCTTTCATTTCATCGCCGCGCGGCGATCGGACGTCGAGCCGGATTCGGTCACGTGACAGCGTGCCGACTATCGTCGTCGCCGAAGAGCCGTTGATCTCGGACTCGTAGCGCAGCGGGCGATAGCTTGGTCCAACCGTCTCGAGCGCCACGCTGACGCGCATCGTACTGCCTGCGAGCTTTAGGCTGAGCTCGGCCCCCGCTCGGAAAACGAACCCAGCGGAGCCCGCCCGCTCGCGGCGGATTATGAACCTTTCCACTCCGATCCGCGCACCCTCCAGATAGAGGGTGAAGGTACCGCTGTCGACCACGTCCGATCGCTCACCTGCTGGCAGACCGGTAGTAGTCCCCAAGTTGATCAGGAGCAAGAGCGAGACGGTGCAGGCGCGGCCGATTCTCCTAATCGGCGGGCTCCAGAAACAGCCTCGTCTTGACCTTCTCGAGCACGTAGCTGTAGATCTCTTCACCTTTCTTGGCAGTGGCAGCGGACGGATGACCGATGGCGCCCTCGCAGCCCGGCGGTGGCTTCGGCATCCGGCCACGAAGGTAACGCCGCAGCTCTTTCGCGTCGAGCGGGTAATCGTGGATTTCCTCGCGTCGCACGAGCTCAGGGAACAGGTACATCATCACCGACGTTTCCACCTCACCCGCATGCTCCGGCTGGCGCTGCATATCCAAGAACTGCCCGACTCTCACGCTCTGCAGGTCAACGACCCGTACCCGGGCATGCTCGGTCACGACGGTGGTGACCGCATCGAGATGTGGGTCGTGGAAGTGCGCAGTGATCAAGATGAACTCCTCGAAGCCGTGCCCCTCCCAAGCGGCCAGCAGATCGTTCAGGGCCCGGTGCAGGGTCTTGCGGCGTAGAGAGGCAGTGCCGGCGTATCCCTGCTCGGTATCCACGTTCACCCCGTAGGCCAGAGTCGGGGCGACGAGTACGCCAAACTCCGCCGACAAATCGTGGGCGAGTCGCTCAGCGAGTAGCGAGTCGGTCCCGAGTGGGAGGTGTCTGCCGTGTTGCTCGCAAGTCCCGATCGGGATGATCAGCCGGCGATCTCGCTCCAGGTATTCAGCGACCTCCGGCCACGACATGTCCTCGAGCAACAGCGGCTCTGCGGCTTTGCGCGAGTTGGCCACGCGGCCTCCAGGGTAGAGCATTGTGGGTGGCCTCGACTTCGTCGCCACGTTGCGCCTGGGGTCAGGCGGAGTCAAGGCTTGGCCGAGCTGGTGCCCGCCTGTGGTGCGGGAATCGCACTCCAGGCGGCCGTTGATCTTCCTTTGATCCCGCCCCGGCACAGTGGACGCGGGGTGTAGGAAGGGAGGTCAGCGATTGCTCGCGTTCGCTCGTAGTGCTGCGATACTGGGCATCGACGCGTACATCGTCGTCGTCGAAGTAGATGCTGCGGCGGGATTGCCGGCGATCGCGACGGTGGGACTCGCGCAGAGTGCCGTGAAAGAAGGGAAAGAACGCGTGCTCTCCGCGCTTCAGAACTCGGGTTTCGAGGTCCCGCCCCGGAGGATTACCGTCAACCTGGCCCCGGCCGATGTCAAGAAAGAAGGAAGCCACTTCGACTTGCCGATTGCCTGTGGCCTGCTGGCGGCCAGCGGGCAGCTGTCCCCTGATTCTTTCCAGCGCTACGCTCTGGCTGGCGAGCTTGGCCTCGACGGTTCCTTGCGGCCGATACGCGGCGCGCTATCGATGGCTCAGGCGGTGGCGCAGGCGGATCTCACCGGCTTCATCGTCCCGGCCGCCAACCTCTCCGAGGCCTCGGTAATCGAGGGTCTGGATGTCCGGGGCGCGGGATCGCTGAGCGATGTGGTCGCATTTCTGAGCGGTGGCTCGGAGCTTCCGGCGAAAGACTTCGATGCGGCCGCCGCGCTCGGCCGGCGGGCAGGCTCGACTCTCGATCTGGCTGACGTGCGCGGCCAGGAGCACGCAAAGCGCGCCCTCGAGATAGCCGCCGCCGGCGGCCACAACATACTGTTGGTGGGGCCACCGGGTGGTGGCAAGACTATGCTTGCCCGCAGATTACCCGGCATCCTGCCGCGCCTGAGCCTGGCTGAGGCAATTGAGGTCACCCGGGTCCACTCGGTCGCTGGCCAGCTCGCGCCGGACCAGGGACTCGTCAGTCGACGGCCGTTTCGCGCACCACACCACACGATCAGCGACGCCGGCCTGATCGGCGGCGGAGCTTTGCCACGGCCGGGTGAGGCATCGCTGGCCCATCATGGCGTCCTCTTCCTCGACGAGCTCACGGAGTTCCGCCGCAACGTCCTGGAGGTGCTGCGACAGCCGCTGGAGGACGGCGAGGTCACCATCGGTCGCGCCTCGCGGTCGCTTAGCTATCCGGCACGCTTCGTTCTGGCCGCGGCGATGAACCCATGTCACTGTGGACTCCTGGGCGACAGCGGGAAGACATGTCGCTGCACGCCCCGCATGATCCAGCGCTACCGCTCCAAGGTCTCGGGTCCGCTGCTCGATCGCATCGATCTGCACATCGAGGTGCCGCCGGTCTCGTCTCCCGAGCTACTGGATTCGATCGACGGGGAGAGCTCGGCTGCAGTGTCCGCGCGTGTCGAGGCCGCCCGGAGATTGCAGCGGGCGCGCTTCGCTGGCCGTGATCGGCTGTACGCCAACGCCCAGATGAGGGCGCGCGACGTGCGGAAGTTCTGCGACGTCGACGAGACAGGGTTGTCGCTCTTACGGTCGGCGATGGCTAGGTTCGGGCTTTCGGCCCGCTCGTTCCATCGGGTGCTCAAGGTCGCGCGTACGATCGCGGACCTGGCGGAGAGCGAGACGATCCGGTCCGCCCACATCGCCGAGGCGATCCAGTATCGCGGCCTGGACCGTAACGTGCTTTGATGCTGCCGTGCGGCCGCGCGCGAGCGGGGACATCCTACCGGCGGCACAATTGAGACACGAGCGGCTCAGTGGCCCTCGTGCTCTGGAATCGCGGCCGACAACTTGACAATCACCGACCGCTATCCTGAGTATTCGCCGACGAGACAATTGCCGACGACTGGCTCATGGATCCGGAGAGAGACGTCCTACAACAGAAAGAGCGGGCGCTGCATGCCCTGCTCCGCGAGTGTGGCTCGGTTCTGGTCGCCTACAGCGGAGGTGTCGACTCGGCCTACCTGGCAAAGGCGGCGCTGGACGCGCTGGGCCCTGGCCAGGTGCTCGCCGTCACCGGCCGTTCGCCCAGCTATCCGGAAGCGCAACGAAAGGTCGCGGAGGCCGTCGCCGATTCCATCGGGCTGCCTCGGGTCGAGATCGACACCCACGAGCTCGACGACCCCAGCTACGCAGCCAACCCGCGGGAGCGCTGCTACTTCTGCAAGGCCGACCTCTACGGCCGGCTCGTGGCGTTTGCCCGGGAACAAGGCTGCGCCGTCGTGCTCGACGGATCCAACGCCGATGACCTCGACGACCACCGGCCCGGCCTGATCGCGGCGCGGGAGTTGGGCGTCCGTTCTCCGCTACAGGAGGTGGGTCTACGGAAGGAGGAGATCCGTGCCCTCTCGCGGCACGCCGGCTTGCTGACGTGGGACATGCCGGCCTCGCCGTGTTTGGCCAGTCGCATTAGCTACGGAACGCCTGTCACGCCCGGCCGCCTGCGCCGCATAGAAGAGGCGGAGTCGCGTTTGCGGTCGCTAGGGGGTTGGCGTGACCTCCGGGTGCGACACCATGGTGCGTTGGCGCGGCTCGAGATCGATCCCGGTGGACTGGCCGGGCTAGTCGAGCCGGGACTGCGCGGCCAGGTCATCGAGGCACTGCGAGATGCCGGGTTCTCGAGCGCCTGCCTGGATCTGGGCGGGTACCGGCGCGGCGCGCTCAACGAGGGGCAAAGTGCAGCCCCCCGGATAGGCCTGGACCGAGAGGGTGGCCGTGCAGGGGAGGCGGAGGGCGGCCTGATCGAATTGGGCATCGATGCCCGGGTCGAGGATGGCGGCGCCGACGGCGAGATAGCGGTGCTGGTCGGCGGTGGCGATTGTCTGGCCACACTGCTGGTCGGGGCCCGCGAGGTGGTCGTCGAGAACTGTCGGGCGGCAGGCTTTCGCTACGTCGCCTTGGGGCTGTACTAAGGGATTCGGGGATTCGGGGAGTAGGAGATATTCTAGCTCGTTACTGTTGATTGCGTACCTTTGTCGCACTGGTCCCGTCCGAGGCGGAGCAGCGGCGGCTTGCCGATGCGGCCGCCGGCTTACGTGACGCCGGCTTCCCCATCCGCTGGGTCCGACCGGAGAACGTCCACCTCACGCTCAAGTTCTTGGGCGAGGTGTCAGAGGGGCGAGTGCGCGAGGTGTGCGCCGCCGTCGACGGCGCTGCCGACGGAGTGGCGCCGTTCGAGATGGCCGTCGCTCGCTTCGGCGCCTTCCCATCGCTTCGCCGGCCGCAAGTCGTCTGGGTCGGTGTGGAACTCGAGTCGACGTTGCAAGGGCTGCAAGAGTCGCTGGAGGAGGCGCTGGCGGCGCTCGGCTTCCCACGCGAAGAGCGAGCGTTCCGACCGCACCTGACGTTGGGTCGAGCCCGTAAGCATGTGTCCCCCAACGAGTTCAGGGGGCTGGCCGGTCTGGTGGAACGCCTCAAGTACCGCGATGCGTTCCAGGTTCGATCGGTGGATGTCGTTAGCAGCAACCTCATGCCGACGGGAGCCATCTACGACGTCGTTCATAGCGCGAGACTCGAATCGTGATTCCTTTGCCTCGCGTAGTGAGAATATGCGAAGCTGCCTGAAACTGATAGGATTCGGGACGCTGCTCGTGGCTGGCCTAGTGGCCGCGTGGCTGGCCCGGGACCAGATAGCGTCCTACGTGTCGGATATCGTCGGCCGACGTGATCCCCCGTTCGAGGCAGCGTCATCGAACCGTCCCGCTCTAGCGCGGCGGGCAGAGGAGAAGATCGTGGCGCTGGGCCAGGGCGAGTTCGATGAAGCCACGCTGAACGCCGACGAGCTCAACGCCTGGATACAATACGGATTGCGAGGTTTCTTCCCGTCGTACGTTAGCGATGTCGCTGCCACGATCGAGGAGGAAAGGCTGGTGTTGGCGGGCCGTGTGGTGCTGCAGGAGGTGCCGGGGATCGAGGGGATGGGTCCCTGGGTCGCGTTCCTTGGCGACACGGCCAGCGTCTCGTTCAGCGGGCGGCTGGACGGCCTACGGCCCGGCGCGGGGGTCTACTTCGTCGACGACGTACAGGTGGGAGCGCTGCCACTGCCGGTAGCGATGCGCGACCAGCTGTTGGCGCAGTTGAAGGGTGGGTCGAGCGGCGAATTGCCGACGAACGCTGTCGCCTTCGAATTGCCGGAGTTCGTCACGGACGTCGGCGTGCGCGAAGATCTGATCTTCCTGAGAAGCTCGATCGACAGGAGCCACTAGACGACTTGGTGCTGCGCCGCGGTCGTGCTAAGTTCAGCAGTCAGCAAGTAGCGTGAGTGGAGAGCTAGCGAAACCGGAGGGTGCCGAGATAGCTTCCGACTGATGCCGCGCATCGCGACAGGTGGAACGCGGCGGATCTTGAGGCGCCCTGGGAGGTAGGATAGACAGGCGCCCACGGCTTCTTGCCCGAGGGCCGGGGCAGTTGATGGGAATTCCAGGTAATGGCCAAGAAGAGACGACAGACAAAGAAGAGGCAGGATGCGCCAGAGCACGAGGAGCTGGGCGCGAGGCGGCGGCGGGCGGAGGAAGGCACCGGTCGTTGGCTCTGGGAATGGGTAAAGTCGATATCCGTTGCGATCCTGCTGTTCCTCGTCATCAGGACTTTCGCGGTAGAGGCGTTCAAGATCCCGACAGGATCGATGGAGAAGACATTGCTGGTCGGTGACTTTCTCCTGGTGAACAAGGCGGTCTACGGTGCCCAGGTACCGTTCACCGGAGTCCGCTTGCCAGCGATAGAGAACCCCGAACGGGGTGACATCGTGGTCTTCGAATACCCACTCGACCAGTCGAAGAATTACGTAAAGCGTGTTGTCGGTCTACCGGGCGACAAGGTCGCCATGCGTGGCGGTCAGTTGTACGTGAACGGTGAGCGACTGGACGAGGATTACGTGCAGCACACTCAGCCGGGCGGCGACTACTACGATCCTCAGTTTGAGTGGCAGAGAGGCTACGTCGCGCCCGATGTGGACGGTGACAACTATCGCCCGACTCGCGACGACTGGGGCCCCATCCTCGTACCGGTCGGTAATTACTTCGTCATGGGCGACAATCGCGACAACTCGCAGGACTCTCGCTATTGGGGCTTCGTCGATCGGAATCTGATCAAAGGGCGGCCTTTGTTCATCTACTACTCGTTCGATCGCAGCAAGCTGCGGCCGCTGCCGTGGCTGACCGAAGTCAGATGGAGCCGGGTCGGAGACCTGGTCCGATAGATCGCCTGGCGCTAGTCTAGGCGCAGTGCAGAGCACCAATCGGGGGGCGGAGTTTCGCGATTGAGTCGAGAGGGGAAGCAGTTCACAACTGACGGCGGAAGCAACGACGACCGTCGCGAGGAGCGGGTGCCTTTCCTGCCGGCGTTCGAGCCTGCACACCGCGCCGCTACGCCCCCGGGCTCCCTGGATCAGTATCTGAGAGAGATTAGCGCCTACCCGCTCATCGGCCGGGATGAGGAGGGGCTCCTGGCGCGCAAGATCCGGCGCGGTGACCGGGAAGCCCTGGAGAAGCTGGTCAACTCGAACCTGCGCTTCGTCGTGTCCATCGCGAAGAAGTACCAGAACCAGGGTGTCGCGCTCGCCGACCTGATCAACGAGGGCAACCTGGGCCTGATCCGGGCCGCCGAGAAGTTCGACGAGACACGCGGTGTCAAGTTCATCAGCTACGCCGTCTGGTGGATTCGCCAGGCGATCCTGCAGGCGCTGGCGGAACAGTCGCGAATCGTGCGCGTCCCGCTGAACCGGGCCGGTGAGCTGCACCGGATCGGCAAGCGATCCAGCGCTCTCGTCCAGGAGCTGGGGCGCGAGCCCACCGTAGGCGAGCTGGCCGAAGGCCTCGAGGTCGACGCCGACGAGCTGTACAAGACGATGTCGATCGCGATGGCCCACCTCTCGCTCGATGCACCCCTCGTGCCCGGCGAGGACAACAAGCTGCTCGATTACCTGCCGGACGACGTCCGCCCGGGCCCCGAGCAGGAGGCGTTCGAGAAGGCGCTGAAGATCAATGTCGAGGCCGCACTCTCGACGCTCAAGCCCAGAGAGGCAAAGATCCTGCGCCTCTACTACGGCCTGGACGGTGAGGAGGCCATGACCCTGGAGGAGATCGGGCAGCAGCTGGGGGTCACCCGCGAGCGGGTCCGGCAGATCAAGGAGCGGGCTCTGGCTCGCCTGCGCCACGTTTCCAGGGCCCGGTCGCTCGAGAGCTTCCTGGGGTAGAGTTCTCAATTGAAGAGGCCGGGAAGTGGTTTGGGAATTCTCGAATGTCGATTCGAGAATTCCCAGTAGAGATCCCCACTTCCCCCAATGAGAAATCCCCAAACTTCCTTGACATAGCTGCATCCTCCGGATATCCTACCACGCTGTTCCAAAAAGCGGTGAACCCCGCTACGGAAATCTGCGCCGGCGCGGAACCGGTGCTAATTCGACGACAAGATGGCAGGACTGCTGACGAATTCGATGAAGACCCCGGTGGCGAAGCCTGAGGAGGTCGCCCGGCAGTGGTACTACGTGGACGCCGATGGCCTCGTCCTGGGCCGCTTGGCCGCTGAGGTAGCCAAGGTGCTGCGGGGCAAGCACAAACCGACCTACACCCCCCACGTAGACTGCGGTGACGGCGTCATCGTGGTGAACGCCGAACGCGTCCGCCTCACCGGTAAGAAGGCGGAGCAGAAATCCTACTTCCGCCACAGTGGTTACGTTGGCGGTGCCAAGCTTATCCCGTTCAAACGGATGCAGGAACGGCGTCCCGAGTGGATTATCAGGCGGGCGGTGCAGGGCATGCTGCCGAAGACGACCCTAGGGCGCCAGATGCTCAAAAAGCTCCGTGTCTATGCGGGGCCCGAGCACCCGCACCAGGGCCTCGAGACGCAGCCTTTGAAGATCAAGAGTTAACAACGCGCTAATAGGTCGGAGCATGGTCGGAAAGAAGCTAGAAGACGGGCGGGTCCACGCGGTTGGTCGCAGAAAGACGTCGGTCGCCCGCGTTTACCTCAAGCGGGGGAAGGGCGAGTGGCAGATCAACGGCCGCTCGCTTGCCGATTACTTCCCGCGTAGTGCTTATCAGACGGTTCTCGAGAAGCCGTTCCAGGCTACCGAAACGGTCGGCGAATACGACGTCACCGTCAACGTGCGGGGCGGTGGCCTCACCGGTCAGGCAGGCGCCATCCAGCTGGGAATCGCCCGCGCCCTACTTGTCGAGGATGAAGACCGACGCACGACCTTGCGCCGTGAAGGGTTGCTGACGCGCGACCCGCGTCGGGTGGAACGCAAGAAGTACGGTCAGCCGAAGGCCCGCAAGCGCTTCCAGTTCAGCAAGCGATAGCCGGCCGCCAGTCAGGATAGAGAGAATATGGCAGTAGGACTCGAAGACCTTCTACAAGCAGGTGTCCATTTCGGTCACCAGACCCGTCGCTGGAACCCCAAGATGCGCCGCTACATATTCGCCGAGCGCGGTGGCATCTACATCATCGATCTCAGGAAAACGCTTCGTGAACTGGAGCGGGCTAAAGCACTGATCCGCGAAGTCGTCCACCGCGGCGACTCCGTCCTCTTCGTCTGCACGAAGCCGCAGCTGAGCCAGACCGTGCGGGGCGAGGCGGAGCGTTGCGGAGCGTTCTACGTAACGGTCCGTTGGCTGGGTGGCATGCTCACCAACTACCAGACGATCAAGAAGAACATCCGGCGGCTTAAGGAACTGGAGCGCGGTGCCGAGGAAGGCGCGTTCGAGTTCTATACGAAGAAAGAACGACTGCTGCTGGATAGAGAGCGCGAGAAGCTCGACCGTTACCTCTCCGGTATCAAGGATATGTCCCGCGTGCCTGGCTGCCTCTTCGTCGTCGACGCCCGCAGGGAAACGATTGCCATAGCGGAAGCGAACAAGCTGGGCATTCCGGTCGTCGCGATCGCGGACACGAACGCCGACCCCGATCTGTTGACGGTGCCGATCGCGGGCAACGACGACGCGATCCGCTCGGTCTCGCTGATTACGAAAGAGATCGCCGATACCGTCGAGGCCGCCATGGCGGAGGTGCCCGAGGAGCTGCGGAAGGCAGCGGCTGCCGAAGAGGAGGAGGTCTTCACCTACTCGAGCGATGGGGCTGTGGGTGCGGTCAGCGAGCGCGAAGGCGGCGGCCGGCGATCGCGCAAGCGGAGGCGACCTCGCCCCGAGGTCATCGCGGCCCACCAACGGCCCGGCGAGGCGGAGGGCGGCGAGCTGGAGAGCCCGCCAGAGGAGCACGAGGGGGGAGGAGCGGCGGAGTCGGAGGAAGTCACCGGTGAGGACACCGGCGACGCATGAGCGCTGGCAGGGCCACTTCGGTGGCCCGCTTTTTTAGATCAACCAACCTTGAATTTACCAGAGATGAGCGAGATTAAAGCAGGAGACGTAAAGCAGTTAAGAGAGCGGACTGGCGCTGGAATGATGGACTGCAAGCGCGCGCTTCAGGAAACGGGTGGCGACATGGAAGCCGCTGTCGAGTGGCTGCGCAAGAAGGGAGCAGCTTCGGCGGAGAAGCGTGTCGCGAAAGAAGCGCGAGAGGGTGTCGTAGAATCATACATTCATCACTCGCACAAGGTCGGCGTACTCGTGGAGCTGAACTGTGAGACCGACTTCGTCGCTCGGACGGAGCAGTTTCAGGTCTTGGCCCGCGACCTGGCCATGCACATCGCAGCCTCGGACCCGATTGCCGTGGCTCGCGAGGATGTACCCGAGGAGATCGTTGAGCGCGAGCGCGCTATCTTCCTGGCCCAGGTCGAGGAGCAGGGGAAGCCCGAGCACGTCGCGGACAAGATCGTCGAAGGCAAACTGCGCAAGTTCTTCGAGGAGCGCACGTTGCTCGAGCAGAAGTACGTTAAGGACCCCGAGGTCACCGTTGCTGACCGGATCTCGGATACGCAGGCGCAGCTCGGCGAGAAGATCGCCGTCGGCCAATTCGTGCGCTTCAAGGTAGGCGGTTAGTCGGTGTCAGGACCGAAACTGCGTTATCGGCGAGTTCTGCTGAAGCTGTCAGGTGAATCGCTGGCGGGCAGCGAGGGGTTCGGCATCTCGCTTCCCGCCATCGATCGCCTGACCGAAGAGATAGGGGCCGTCAAGGAGGCTGGGGTTGCTCTCGGGCTGGTCGTCGGTGGCGGCAATATCGTGCGGGGCGCAGCGGCGGCCGAAGGTGGAATGGACAGGGTGTCTGCCGACTACATGGGCATGCTGGCCACGGTGATCAACGCGCTCGCCGTTCAGGACATGCTGGAGAAGAAGGGCGTTGAGAACCGCGTTCTCACAGCCATCCGCATGGAGGAACTGGCCGAGCCTTACATCCGCCGACGGGCGCTTCGCCATCTCGAGAGGGGGCGGGTTGTGCTCTTTGCCGCCGGCACCGGCAACCCGTACTTTTCGACCGACACGGCTGCGGTGCTGAGGGCGATCGAGATGGAGGCAGAGTTGATCGTCAAGGCGACCAAGGTCGAAGGCGTATACTCCGCCGATCCGATGACCGACCCGAGCGCCGAGCTGATACCGGAGATCTCGTTTCTGGAAGTCATGACGCGAGAGCTGGGTGTGATGGACGCCACGGCGATCTCGCTGTGCAAGGACAACAACCTGCCTGTGGTTGTGCTGAACATCGAACGGCCGGGCGCGGTGCTGGCCGCGGCTCGCGGTGAGCAGGTCGGCACGCTTATTTCCGGGGAGGTGAGCTCATGACGTTGATCAAGGAAACCCGGAGTCGGATGGAAAGCTCCATCGAGGCGGTAAGGCGGGAGTTCGCATCGGTTCGAACCGGCAAGGCATCGCCGGCGCTACTGGAACACGTGCGAGTCGAGGCCTACGAGACGCACATGCCGCTCGAGCAGCTCGCAACGATTAGCGCCCCGGAGCCACGCCTTTTGCTGGTGCAGCCATGGGACAAGAATCTGATGGGCGTGATTGAGAAGGCTATACAGAGTTCGGATCTGGGGCTGAATCCTTCGAACGACGGCACCGTCATTCACGTGCCCATCCCACAGCTCAACGAGGAGCGCCGCCAGGAGCTCGTAAAGATTCTGCACAAGATGGCCGAAGAAGGGCGCGTCTCTCTCCGTGCCGCGCGCCGCGCAGCGAACGACGACATCAAAGTCAAGATGAAGGACGGTGAGGTGTCCGAGGATGAGGGCCATCGGATGCTCGAAGAGGTGCAGAAGTTGACCGACGAGTATGGGGAGAAGATAGAAGCTCTTCTGAAAGCCAAAGAGGCGGAGGTACTCGAGGTCTAGCGGGAACGTCATCCCCGTCCACAGAACCGGCCGCCGACGTAGTAGGGGTCAATGCCTTCTGAGCTTCTCCAGCGAATAAGAGAGACCGAGAGCGATGTGCCCAAGCACGTTGCCATCATCATGGATGGTAATGGCCGGTGGGCGAACGAGCGGGGGCTGCCCCGGCGCGAGGGCCACCGAGCGGGGATGAGGTCCGTGCGTGACGTGGTGGAGGGCGCGATCGAGGTAGGGGTCGAAGTGGTCACGCTGTACGCGTTCTCACAGGAGAACTGGCAGCGACCGAAGCCCGAAGTCGCCTTCCTGATGGCGCTGCTGAAGAGCTATGCGAAGTCGGAAGTCCAGGACCTTGTCGACAACGGCGTCGAGGTCCACGTAGTGGGTGACATCGACCGCTTCGAGGCCGCCGAGCGTAAGGCGATCGATACGATCCTCGATATGACCCGTGGCGGTGAGCGGCTGCAACTCGTGCTGGCGATCAGCTACGGGAGCCGCAGCGAGATCGTGCGAGCCGCACGCAGGCTCGCCGAACGAAGCGCCTCCGGCGACCTGGAGGCGGCGGCGATCGACGAACCCACGTTCGCCGCGGAGCTCTACACGGCACCCTGGCCCGACCCGGATCTGATGATTCGGACGTCCGGCGAGTATCGGATATCGAACTTCCTGTTGTGGCAGTTGGCCTACGCCGAGCTGTACACGACCCCGGTCCTGTGGCCGGACTTCACCCGCGAGCATCTCTTCGAAGCGATTCTCGACTACCAGAGACGGGAACGCAGGTTTGGCAAGGTAACGTAATGGCGCGGTCCGGCGGCGAACTCGCGAAGCGCGTGGGCGTCGCGCTTATCGGCATACCGGTCGCCGTAGGGCTCGTCTACTTGGGTGGCTACTGGTTGGCCGGGTTTGTAGCGTTGCTGGCTATGGCAGCCGCCTGGGAGTTTGCCGTCATGCATCGTGCGAGCGGTGTGCCGGCGGCGCCGCCGGTCGCGGCCGGCTTGGCAGCGGCCTATGTGCTCTTGGCCGCCACCCGCTCGCTGGAGACCTACCTGGTATCGGTTACGCTCGTTACCCTGGTTCTGATTGCAGCTCTGGCCATAGTAGCCGCAGCGCAAGCGCGGCCCGGGGCGCTGGTGATGAGCAGCGTGTTTGGTGCGCTCTACACCGGGGCGACCCTCGGCTTTGCGCTCCGCTTGAGAGCGGAGGGCGGTGTGGCGCCGGGGCTCGCGGGAGCTGCCGTGTTGATGCTGCCGGTGGCGATTACCTGGCTCGGTGATACCGTGGCCTACTTTGTGGGAAAGGCGATCGGGCGGCACGAGCTGGCGCCGGTCATCAGCCCCAAGAAGACGTGGGAGGGTGCGATCGCCGGGTTCTTCGCCACGGCCGGCGGCGCCTTACTATATGTGGCCCTGACGCGATCGCTGGTGCCGTGGGCGATGAGCGCCGGCGAGCTGCTCGGGCTGGGAGCGCTGGTGGCCGTGGTGGGGCAGGCCGGCGATCTGGTCGAGTCGCGGTTTAAGCGGGAGTGCGGCGTGAAGGATAGCTCCGGGCTGTTACCCGGGCATGGCGGCATACTTGACCGGCTTGATGCGATGTTCTTTGTTATTCCGTTCGCCTACGCTTACATCGCCGTGTTGGGAGTCTAATGGGCGTGCGAACCGTTGCGATTCTGGGCTCGACTGGCTCGATCGGCAAAACAACGCTGGAGGTCATCAGCTCCTACCCGGACCGCTACCGTGTGGTCGCGCTGACCGCGAACCGGAGCGCCGACGCGCTGCTCGACCAGGTCGAGCGATTCCAACCGGAGCTGGCGGTGCTCGCCGACGGCTCACCGCCCAACGGCGGGCCCGCGGGCACCAGGCTGGCTGCGGGTTGGGACGCGGTACTGGAGGCGGCGGCGCACCGCGACGCAGAGATCGTGGTGAACGGACTGGTAGGCGCAGCCGGCCTCGAGCCGTCGCTGCTGGCCTTGCAGGGCGGGAAGCGCCTGGCGCTGGCGAACAAAGAGTCGCTGGTGGTGGGCGGGCCGCTGGTTATGCAGGCGTTGGAGGAGGGGGGCGGCGAGTTGATACCGGTGGACAGCGAGCACAGCGCCGTCTTCCAATGCCTTGAGGGTGCGACCCGGGAGAGCGTGCGGCGTGTGGTCCTCACTGCTTCTGGTGGACCTTTTCGGGACCGCGATCCGTTGGACCTGTCAGGGGTAACGCCGGATGAGGCACTCCGTCACCCGACCTGGGATATGGGGGCGAAGATCACAATCGACTCCGCCACCCTGGTCAACAAGGCTCTCGAGGTTGTCGAGGCCCATTTCCTGTTCGGGCTCGAGTACGACCAGGTGGCGGTCGTGATCCATCCCCAGTCGATCGTCCACTCGCTCGTCGAGTTCCGGGACGGATCGGTGCTCGCCCAGCTGGGATACCCGACGATGGCGTTACCGGTGCTGTACGCGCTGGGGTATCCGGAGAGGGTCGAGGTCGATGCGCCGTCGCTCGATCTGGCTGAGATCGGCTCGCTGGAGTTCGAGCCGGTGCCCGACGGTCGCTTTCCTGCATTCGATCTGGGGCGCGCGGCGGCGTTGCGCGGTGGCACAGCGCCGGCCGTGTTCAACGCCGCTAGCGAGGAGGCCGTCGCCGCGTTCCTACAGGAGCGGCTCCGTTTTACGGGGATCCCAGAGGTGATTCACGGTGTACTCGACGCGCACGCGGTCGAGGATGTGACGGAGCTGGAGGGTGTGCGGCGCGTTGACCGGTGGGCGCGTGAGACGGCGCGCGCCAGAGTCGATGAGATAGGAAACCAAGCACCGCGGTCGAAATAAATGAACTCGATCATTGCATTCATCATCGTACTGGGCGTCTTGATCGTGATCCACGAGCTGGGCCATTTCATCACGGCCAAGCTTGCCGGGATTGCGGTCCCACGTTTTTCCATCGGGCTCGGACCCAGGGTGTGGGGCTTCACGATCGGCGAGACGGAATACGTCGTCTCGGCTCTGCCGCTGGGCGGCTATGTGAAAATGGCGGGCATGGGCGAGGACGAGGCGCTGGAAGCGCTGGAAGGAGGCAAGTCGGATCTCGAGGTCCCACGCGAGCGGCGCTTCGAGTCGAAGTCGGTGGCGACGCGGTCCGTGGTCATCTCGGCCGGAGTGGTGATGAATTTCGTGTTCGCGATCTTCGCCTACGCCGGGATCGCCTATTACCAATCGTGGGTGCCGCTGATTGGCTCGGTGGTCGAAGGCAGCCCGGCCGAGGAGGCCGGCCTACAGGCGGGCGACCTGGTCACCGCGGTGGACGGCCAGAAGGTCGACATGTGGATGGAGTTCCGCAACCACGTGAACCGTCGGCCCGGCGAAGAAGTCACCTTGGGCGTGCTGCGGGATGACCAGGAGATCGAGTTGCTGAGCCGGATCGAGCGGGCTGCTGTGTTCGATTCGGTCAGTGGCGATTCCGTCTTCTACGGACAGATCGGGGTCTACCACGACACGATCAACGCCGGCCGCGCTCTGGGGCTGGGGGGATCGCTGGTTGCCGGCACGGGGCGCACGTTCGAGCTGACGTGGCTCATCCTGAGGTTCGTTGGGCGGTTGATCACGGGCGCGGAATCGGCGCGCGACATCGGCGGCCCCATACTCATCGGGCAGCTGTCGGGTCAGGCAGCGCGCGCCGGTGTATTGTACTTTGTCGCTTTCATGGCCTTTTTGAGCGTGAACCTCGCGGTGCTCAACCTGCTGCCGATTCCTATACTCGACGGAGGGCACCTCGTGTTCCTGGCCATCGAAGCGGTACGCGGGCGCGCTCTGTCGCTGCAAACGCGTGCTCGTCTGAGCCAGGTCGGATTCCTCCTCATCCTGGCAATAATGGTCTGGGCGATTACCAGCGATGTCCTGCGGGCGGTTGGGAACTGAGGGAATCCCACAGCGTCAGCTGTGGTGAGCGGACGGCGGCGGCCATCGCAGTGACGTTTAGCCCGGCCAGCGGCTCATCCTGGGTCGCGACACGTAGCGGAGCGGTGTAACCCTTCCTCTCCAAAGCCTCACCGACGACCTCGGCAGCCAGTTCGGGCTCGTTGCACTCCTGGCTGAGGTGTGCCAGGACGACACCCGCCAACTCGGGGTGGTGGAGCTCGGTGCCGAGGAGCGCCGCGGCGCGGTTCGATAGGTGCCCGTGCCGCCCGGCTATGCGGCTCTTCAGCGACCAGGGGTAGGGGCCGGTCCTGAGCATCAGCTCGTCATGGTTGGCCTCGAGGATGAGCAGGTCACAGCGCTTGAGCGCGTGACGCACAGAGACCGTCGGTGTGCCCAGGTCGGTGGCGATACCGACCTTCAGACCGCTCGAGCGTTGCTTCACCGTTACCGCTACCGGATCGATGGCATCGTGGCAGGTGAGAAACGGCTCGACGCGCAGGTCGCCCAGGTCCACCGCTCGACCGGCACGGTAGAAGCGGAGGTCCTCGTCACCGCCGAGTAAGGCGGAGCACGAGGCTGCTGTAGCGCGAGCGACGTATACGGGAATCTTCCAGCGGCGCGCGACCACACCCATACCCTGCGTGTGATCCCGGTGCTCGTGCGTGATGAACAGTGCCGCGATGCTGTCGGGCGCGACCTCGACCGCGCTGAGGCGCCGTTCCAGTTGCCGGCCGCTGAAGCCGGCGTCGACGATGATGCGTGTTTCGGAGGTCTCGAGAAGGATTGAATTGCCGCGACTGCCGCTACCCAGAACGTGCACCCGAAAGGTCATCCACCCCGCCCTTTGCGCCAGCAACTCTCCAAGTATCGCCGCCCGCGCTCGCCTAGTTCAACGCCGCGCCTGGCCATCGATCGCTCCGCCGTATCCAGGAACTCGGCCAGGCGATACTCACCCAGATCTGCGCCTTCGCCCCAGCTGAACGGCTCCACGTAACGGGGCGGCATAGCAGTGCCGTACAGATTACTGCCGGCACCCACGACGGTGCCAGTACCCAGTAGCAAGCCGATCCCCGTCTTCACGTGATCGCCGAGGAAACAGCCGATCTTGAGGCTACCGCTGTCCAGTACACCGGCGGGCGTCCACACTCGGACAGGGCGGTAGTTGTTCTTGAGGTCGCTGTTGGTCGTCAGGGCACCCAAGTTGACCCACTTCCCGACGTAGGAGTGGCCGAGATACCCCTGGTGAGCCTTGTTTGTGTAACCGAGGATCACGCAGTCAGCTATCTCGCCCTGCAGGTGTGAGAAGGGCCCGGCGACGACGCGTTCGAACGAGCCTCCCAGCAGGCGCGAACGGGCGCCGATCGCCGTCGGGCCCGCCAGGCGTGTGCCTGTGCGAACCTCGACTCCGTCGCCGAGCCGGATCGGTCCTTCCCGGGTATCGAACAATACCCCCGGTTCGACGTGAACGTCGGCGGCCAGGATCACCGCGTGCTTTCCCTCGTGATAGACGCCGTCGGGGACCTCTGTCGCCGGCTCCGCTTCCGCCAGGTCGCGGGCCAGTTGCTCGGGGCAGTCAGCGAGCAGGTGCCACGGCCACTCCAGTAGCCGTCCCTGGACCTTGATCCGCGTTTCCGGCTCGGGACCGAGGCGCAACTCGCCGAGGAACTCGGGATCGGGCCACTGCCCGGCCGGTAGGTAGAGGCCCACAGGCCGTTCGTCGATCAGGTAGACCGCTGGGCCCTTCTCCGACTCAGTCTCGGGGCTACTCTCGGGCACCGCCCGCGAGCACCAGAAGAGCAGTCCATCACTCGGCAACTCGTCGAGCCTCACAACGCCCGGAGCGCCAGCCTCGCCGAACTCGAGCAGGTGTTCGGAAGTCAGATAGCCGGCCACTTCGAGGCCGAGGACGCGCCCCGCGCGTTCGGCCAGCTTCTCGGCGCCGAACAGCAACTCGCCCGTTGGCCGCGTGAGGGCGAAAGGCGCCCAGCGTTGGGCTTGGAGATCGTCGAACAGGACGAGTCCGGGGTGTGCCACGGCTCAGTCGTCCCCCGATCGGAGGTCCTCGGGCAGGTCGGCGAGCAGCTGCTTGAGCTCGAGCGCCCGCTCGCGCGGTGCGACGAACGTGATCCCCGAAGCACGTACGATGACCAGATCCGAGGCCCCGTAGGCCACCACCGGGCCATCCTCTGCCCAGATCAGACTGTCCTGACAATCGACTGCGTGCGCGTCACCAGTCAACAGGTTGCCCTGCGCGTCGCACTCGCGCACGCGCAGCAACGCCGTCCAGGCACCGACGTCGTCCCATTCGAACTCGGCTTCGACGACCGCGATGTTCGGACTGCGCTCCATGAGACCGTAGTCAATGGTCAGCGTTGGTGCGTGCTCGAAGAACTCGGCTACCTCACCTTCGGCCAGATGCTCCAGCTCGCCGGCGAGCTCGGGAGTGCGGGCGTCAAGCTCGGCGAGCAGCAGCTGCGGCCGCCATACGAACATCCCCGAGTTCCAGAGGAAGCCACCTCGTGCCAGGTAGCCTGTCGCAGTCTCCTTATCGGGCTTCTCGACAAACCGACGCACTTCAAAGACCCCCGGCGTCAACCGCTCGCCCACCTCGATGTAACCATAGTCGGTTTCCGGCCGGTCAGGTCGAATGCCTACGGTGAGTAGCCTGCCCAAATCGCCGGCGGCTTCGACGGCGAGCTCGAGAGTCGAGACGAAATCGCCGAGTGGCCGTATTACGTGGTCCGTGTTAAGTGACACCATCACGGCTTGCTCCGTGCGCTCGGCCCGGGCGATGATCTCGCTGGCCGCCCAGGCCAGGGCCGGCGCCGTGCCTCTGGCCTGCGGCTCGAGGAGCAGCTGGTCCTGTGCGAGGTCAGGGAAGTGGCTTTCCAAATGCGACCGCAGGTGCTCACCGGCTACGATCAACACACGCGACGCGTCGGTCAGCGCCCGAGCGCGTTCCATCGTGTCGACGATCAGCGGGCGGCCGCTGGCGAGCGGCAAGAGCTGTTTCGGGCGACGCGGCGTACTGGCTGGCCAGAACCGCGACCCGATGCCGCCTGCCAGCAGGACGACCCAGCGTTCGAAGCGGGATTCCTCGCTCACGCCGGAACCTATCGCGATGGGTTGAGCGTTTGGGGCGGCCGTCAGACGAGTTTCGCGATCTGTTCGCGGTTGTGCCGCAGTTCGTACAAGAGGCCGCCGAACGGAACACCCCCTTTGACGAAAGTCACGAGAATCATCTCCGGGGGTACGTCGGTGACGATCGCCACTCCGTCGGCGTACTCCACCACCGCGGTGACCAGCCCGTTGTGGTCTGCGGCAGAGCCCAACTCGCGCGCACTCTGCAGGAGGTTAGGCGCCATGGCAGCCACGGCGTCGGCATCGGTGTGCATAGGCCCGATCCGATCGATCAGCAGCCCGTCCTGGCCCACGGCGAATACGGCTTCCACCTCAGAGCGGCTCGACAGACGACCGAGAAGATCTTTTAGCGTTGGCATCCGGTACCTACGGTCTGGTGGGTACGGGGGAGTGCGGCCATTGTATCTGCCGGGCCCTACAAAGTCAAGCGTAGGTTAGGGTTCGCAGCTTGACAGTCAACCTCCCCTCGCGTAAGGTTCGCCCGTTACCATGGTGAACTATGATCATCCACGTAGCCACATCGCGCTGCTCCTGACAGTAGCGTTGGGGCTCGTTGCCTGCAGCGATGAGCTGGGCAGGGATATCCCGCGTCCAAGCTCCCCCATCGAGGTAGCGCTCATCGATCTCGTTGACGGCCCGCTGGACCGCGCCAACGCTCTCAACCTCGTAGCCGGCCGCGGGTTCAGCGCACCTCGCGTCACGCGTGTCGACAACACCAATGAGTGGGATTACGCCTTCGCCGTTGTCGACGGCGAGCCGGCGTGGTTGCCGCGCGGCTTCTTCGACGGCATCGAGCTGTCGGCCGGCATCAGGGTGATGCAGATGGACTTCGAGGACGTCGAGCTGGTGCCACCCGACGAGGAGTCCTACGAGCTCGAGCAGCCGCTGCCCGCTACGGTCGGTACTACCTACGCTCTCCGCAGTCGGACCGACCCAGCACTCTCCTTGCCCTGCCACGTCTTCGCGAAAATGGTCGTGGACTCTATCGTGGGTGACCCGGCACGCGTATGGTTCCGCGTGCTCTGGAACCCCAACTGCGACAACAATAACGTCACCCCCGGCGTCACTGACTAGCCGGTCGATCCAAGCATGCTCGACCTCAAGCGGATCCGTTTCGAGACCGACACGGTGAAGGATGCGCTCGCCAAGCGCGCCGATCCCGATCTGGCTGGCTACATCGAAGAAGCGTTGCAGCTCGACGAGGAGCGGCGCCGAATCATCCAGACCGTCGAGGAGCTGAAAGCACGTCGCAACGAGGCTTCCAAAGTCATCGCTGAGCGGAAAAAGGCGGGTGAGGACGCTTCCTCGCTGATCGCGGAGATGCGAGATGTCGCCGCGAGCATTGCGGAGTTGGACGCGCGGCTCGACGCCGGCGCCTCCAGGATCGAAGAGCTACTGCTCGAGATCCCCAATACTCCGTTGCCTCCCGTGCCCGCCGGCGATGAATCGGCCAACCGCCATATCCGCTCTTGGGGCGAGCCGATCGAGCCGAGTGATTGGCGGAAGCCACATTGGGAGCTCGGTGCCGCCCTGGGGATTCTCGATCTCGAGCGCGGTGCGAAGCTTTCCGGCAGCGGGTTCCCTGTATACTTGGGCGCCGGCGCCGTCCTGCTGCGAGCGCTGATCAACCTGATGATCGACGTGCACCGGAAGGAGCACGGGTACGTCGAGGTCCAACCTCCATACCTGGTGCGCAGCGAGACGATGAGGGGAACGGGCCAGCTGCCGAAGTTGGCCGACGATGCTTATCACATCGGTGGTGATGATCTTTGGTTGATACCGACCGCTGAAGTTCCTCTGACGAACCTCCACGGCGGTGAGTTGCTGGGCCCAGGGGACCTGCCGCGCCACTACGTTGCGTACACCGCCTGCTTCCGGCGCGAGGCTGGCGCCGCCGGCCGTGATACGCGCGGCGTGCTTCGCATTCACCAGTTCGACAAGGTCGAGCTCGTCCGCTTCGAGCGACCCGAGGACTCGGAGACAGCGCTGGAGGACTTGACCGGCCACGCCGAGAAGATCCTGCAACTGCTCGGCCTGCCTTACAGAGTGGTGCTCTTGGCGGCCGGCGACATGGCGCAGTCGAGTTCGATGACCTATGATCTCGAAGTGTGGTCGCCAGGTGTCGAGCGTTGGCTCGAGGTCTCCTCGTGCTCGAACTGCACCGACTATCAGGCGCGACGTGCCGGTATCCGATTCCGGCGCGCGCGAGGTGCCAAGCCGGAGTTCGCGCATACACTCAACGGCTCGGGCCTCGCACTTCCACGGACGGTGATCGCCATCCTCGAGAACTTTCAGAACCAGGACGGGAGCGTGGAGCTTCCTGAAGCGCTGCACCCGTACATGGGCGGCGCGCGAATCGAGCCGGTGTGAAAGCTCGTCTCTGGGCTACGGGACTGATTCTGCTTTTCGGGGCTGTTCTAGCCTGGTACCTGATCTACACCCGTCAACTAGTGAACGCGGTCAACGCCGACGCCGCGGCACTGTCGCGCATGTACGCCCAGGTTCTGGAGGGTGTGAGTGATCCGGATCGGGAGAGCTTTTTGGTCCTGTTCGACATGCTCGAGGAGATCGAGTCGCTGGGTGTGCCGGTCGTGGTGATCGCCGAGGACGGGCAGATACATGCCGCGCGCAATCTGCCGTTCGTGCACGACCCGAGCGATCCCAGCAGCACAAGGCGCGTGCTCGAGTATGCCGCGCGGCTCGATGAGCGGAACGATCCGCTGGTCGAAGAGGGGATCGGTGTGATCCATTTCGGGATGCCGGCGGTCGTTGAACGACTTCGCTGGGTGCCGTGGACCCAGGCGGCAACGCTTATCGTCATCGTGCTGGTGGCTACCTGGATTTTCCGCTCGACGATTCGTGCCGAACAGGAACGCATCTGGGCCACCATGGCGCGGGAGTCGGCACACCAGCTCAGTACGCCGTTGAGCTCGCTGACCGGCTGGGTCGAGATCCTGAGAATGCCGGCGGACGAGCGGTCCGCTGTGGCCTCGCAGGATCGGATCACCGAGGAGGTCGAGGTCGATGTCGAGCGCCTCAATAAGGTAGCTCAGCGTTTCGAGCTCATCGGTCGACGGCCCCGGATGGACACGGTGGACGTGGGTGAGGTCCTCCAGCGGCTCGAGGGTTACTTCGCAGCTCGACTCCCGCGCCTCGATCGCTCCATCGAGCTCACAGTGCACCTCGCTCCTCAGCTGCAGCCGGTAGCTGGCAACCCGGTGCTTCTCGAATGGGCTTTCGAGAACCTGATCAAGAACGCTGTCGATGTATTGGCTGGTCGCGGAGGTCGGATCGCGGTGAACGCCATGCCCGACGACGATGGCCGCTGCGTCACGATCCACGTCGTCGATGACGGGCCCGGTGTGCCGGCCGAGCTGCGCAAGCACATCTTCGAGCCGGGTGTGTCGAGCAAGGAGGGTGGCTGGGGCGTCGGCCTCACCCTGACGCGCCGTATCGTAGAGGACACGCACGGCGGGTCGATCGTGCTTGGCAAGCGTCGAGACGGGGCCGAGTTCATCGTGACCTTACCCGTCGTGCGGCCCGACCGGACAACGTGAGTCGTGCCGCGGGGTGACGTGAGGAAGGGGTCCTACTTCGAATCGCTGAATCCGGAGCAGCGAGAGGCCGTCGAGCATGTCGAGGGGCCACTCCTGGTGCTGGCTGGCGCCGGCTCCGGCAAGACGCGGGTTCTCACCTGCCGCATCGCACACCTCATCGAACACAACGGGGTCGACCCCAACCTGATCATGGCCGTCACCTTCACCAACAAGGCGGCCGAGGAGATGCGGAATCGCGTTCAGCGATTGCTCGATATCGAGCCGTCGGGGATGTGGATCGGGACTTTCCACTCGATGGGGGCGCGAATTCTGCGACGTCACGCCGCGCGCCTCGGGTTCGGGCCCGGCTTCACGATACTCGACGCCGATGACAGTCTGCGCGAAATCAAGCGCGTGATGGAGGACCGTAACGTCCCCAAGCGTTGGAAGCCGCAGGCTGTGCAAGGCGTAATCTCGAGTGCCAAAAACTACCTGGTCACGCCAGACGGATTTCGGGAAACAGCCTCGGATCCATTCACCAGAATGGTGGCCGACGTCTATCCCGTATACCAGGCACGTCTGCTTGCCGGGAACGCCTTCGATTTCGACGACCTTTTGGTGAAACCGGTGGAACTGTTCGAGTCGTTCCCCGAGGTGCTCGACCGCTTCCAGCGGCGCTTTAGGTTCATCCTGGTCGATGAGTATCAGGACACCAATCACGCTCAGTACCGCTTTATCGAGCTCCTCGCTAGAGCGCACGGCAACCTGTGTGTGGTGGGTGACGATGACCAATCGATCTATGGTTGGCGCGGTGCGGATATCCGTAACATTCTCGAGTTCGAACGCGATTTTCCGGCCGCGCGCACGATCCGCTTGGAACGCAACTATCGCTCCACGCAGGTAATCCTTCGGGCAGCCAATAGGGTGATCGCCGAAAACGTCAACCGCAAGGGAAAGAATCTTTACACCGACAACGAGCTGGGCGAGTCGATCACGCTGGTCAGGACAGCAGACGAGATCGATGAGGCCGAGTGGATAGCGGGAGAGATCTTGGCACAAATCGCCGATGGGTCGGGCCTGGACCACCGGAGCTTCGTGGTTCTCTACAGGACCAACGCCCAGAGTCGCGCCTTGGAGGAAGCCTTCCGAGACGTCGACCTGCCGTACAGGATCATCGGAGGCGTCCGCTTCTACGAGCGCCGCGAGATCAAGGATGTGCTCGCCTACCTGAGGCTCATTTCCAACGTCAAGGACACGGCCTCGTTTCTGCGCGTTGTGAACTACCCGCGCCGCGGGATCGGCGATGCTACGCTCAGCGCACTGCTTACTGCCGCCCACGAGGCGGATTGCAGCCCTCTGGAGGCAGCAGGCACAGCGCGCTCGATCCGGGGCATCGCGGCGGCGCGCGCGGCGACGCTGGAGTCCTTCTCCCAAATGATCGACCGTTACCGAGCGCTGGCATCTCAGCTGCGCGTGCATGAGCTGCTGGGGGGGCTGATCGAAGAGCTGCGCCTGCTTGAGCACCTGCGCAAGGAAGGCTACGAGGGGATCGACCGGGCCCAGAACGTTGAAGAACTGGTCGCAGCGGCCTCTGAGTTCGATGCTGCATCGGCGCTGGAGGCGGAGGATCTGGAAGAGGTCGGCGCGGTCACCGAGCTGGATCTCTTTCTGCAGAAGGTTTCGCTCGTCGCTGATGTGGACAACCTGGATCCCGAGGCCGACGCGGTTACTCTAATGACCCTCCACAACGCCAAAGGCCTCGAGTTCCCCGTGGTGCTGATCACCGGCCTTGAGGAAGGCCTGTTCCCGCTCTCCCGCTCGCACGACAGCTTGGAAGAGCTCGAGGAGGAGCGGCGGCTGTTCTACGTCGGGATCACCCGGGCCCAGAAGAAACTCTACCTGACGTACGCGAAGCGGCGACGCCGAGCCGGCGACTGGATGGTTTCGAGCCCATCCAGTTTCCTGCACCCTGTACCCGAGGAACTGCTCGATGAACGGGAAACCGGCCGTTACATCGATCGTGTATCGAGCCGCCGTGGGCGCGGCGGATGGTGGGAGCGCCCCTGGCGTCTGGAGCGTGAGATCGTGCCGGGGGATCTGACATACGATTACTCGGTCTCGCAAGAGGTTAGCGAGCTGATCGAGCTTGCCGAGGGCGTTCGAGTCAGGCACCCACGGTTCGGAGCCGGCACCGTGGCGGCGCTCGACGGCTGCGGTGTAGAGCTCAAGGCGGTTATCGACTTCGAGTCGGTGGGCAGGAAAAAGGTGGTTGTGCGGTATGCGAATCTGTCGCTTGAAGAGGCCGAATAACCGTTGACACCGGCTGGCAGGATTTTCTTGCTCCCACGGGTATTGAGACTTGATACTTGCTAGCTGAGTATACTTTGAACATCTGATCAATGGATGTCGGATATTGGATATTGGGATAGGAAGATGACGATCAAGCGGGAACATGTTGCTAAGGTCGCCGAGCTCGCCCGGCTCGAACTGGGCGATGACGAGCTCGAGGCTTTGACCCGCGACTGCCGATCGATCCTCGAATTCTTCGAAGCGATCCGCGACGTAGATGTGAAAGGAGCAACACCCGCGGGCGCACTGGAGCACCCAGCGCCGGCCCGGGAGGATCGGGTCGAATATGATCACCTCGAGCGACAGCCGGCGGAGATGGCGCCGGACTGGAGGGAGGGCTACTTCGTGCTACCGCGGCTGCCGGCGCTCGACGGCGGTGACGCCGCCGCCGGTGGCGAGACGTAAGGCGCGAGACGAACCTTGATGTCTGGGGCGATGAAACCACGTGTCCGCGAGCTGCGAGAGGCGTTGCGATCGCGACGTCTGCGGGTCGACGAGCTTCTGCGGTCTGTGCTGCAGGCCATCGCGGGTTCAGATGCTCAGGAGCCGCCGCTGGGTGCTTTCCTCTCGGTGGCGGGCGAAGAGGATCTGCTGACGCAGGTAGCCGACCTAGATCGTGCCTTCGAGAACGGTGATGAGGTCGGCCCACTCGCGGGAATACCCGTCGCGGTCAAGGACAACATCTGCACCACGTCCCTACCTACGAGCTGCGGATCGCGGATCTTGGAAGGGTACATGGCGCCCTACGAGGCGACGGTGGTGCGCAGGCTGAGAGCGGCGGGAGCGCTGATCATAGGTAAGACCAACCTCGACGAGTTTGCCATGGGCTCGTCTACCGAGAACAGCGGATTCGGTCCAACCCGGAATCCGGTGGATCCGGAGCGAGTGCCCGGCGGCAGCTCCGGTGGTTCGGCTGCGGCGGTGGCGGCGGGTCTCGTACCGCTGGCCCTAGGTTCCGACACCGGTGGCTCGGTTCGGCAGCCTGCATCGTTTTGTGGCGTCGTCGGGCTGAAACCCAGCTATGGCCGGGTTAGTCGTTACGGACTCGTCGCGTTCGCGTCAAGCCTGGATCAGATAGGCCCCCTGGCTCGCAACGTCGAGGATGTCGCGATGCTACTGAGCGTTATCGCGGGGGTCGATCGATTCGACTCTACCTCCGTCGATCTTCCCGTGCCCGCCTTCAATGATTCACTTGGCGCTGGGCCCGAGGGTCTGGTAGTGGGTGTCCCCAGCGAGTACTTCCCGGACGATCTCGATCCGAGTGTTGCGGCTGCCTGTCGCGCCGCGATCGAGCGGCTCGAGCGGTTGGGCGCAGAGGTCCGGGAGATCTCTCTCCCACATACCCGCTACGCGGTCCCCGCCTACTACCTGGTGGCGAACGCGGAGGCGTCGAGCAACCTGGCGCGCTACGACGGCGTGCGCTACGGCTTGCGGGCGTCGGGCGCGGAGAGCACGATCGCTGTGTACCGCGAGACGCGCGGGGCTGGCTTTGGCCGTGAGGTCAAGCGGCGGATAGTGCTGGGCACCTATGGTCTGTCCGCTGGTTACTACGACGCGTACTACGGCACCGGGCAGCGAGTGCGCCGTCTGGTTGCCGAGGACTTCCAGCGAGCGTTCGCAGAAGGCGTGGATGTGATCTTCACGCCAACTGCTCCCACGGTAGCGTTCCGTCTCGGCGAGCGGATCGATGACCCCGTGCTGATGTACCTGTCGGATGTGTTCACCGTGACGGCCAACCTGGCGCGGTTGCCCGCAGTTTCCATCCCCGTCGGTCGGGTACACGGCCTGCCGGTGGGCGGCCAGCTCCTCGGACGAGAATTCGACGAGCTGAAGCTGCTCACGGCAGCCCGGGCGCTTGAGCAGGCGGTCGGCGGCGCGGCGTTGGAGTTAGAGTAGATGACTGATTCGGCGACGTCAGCGCACGATACGATTATTGGGCTGGAGATCCACATCCAGCTTAATACGTGCAGCAAGATGTTCTGTGGTTGCCGAGTCGAGTTCGGCGCGCCGCCCAACACCAACGTTTGTCCCGTGTGCCTCGGTCTACCCGGCGCCCTTCCGGTCGTCAATCAGCGGGCGATCGAACTTGCGGTGCGTGCCGCGCTGGCGCTGAACTGCCATTTGCACCTGAGCAGCGTCTTCGCGCGGAAGAACTATTTCTATCCCGACCTGCCCAAGGGCTATCAGATCAGCCAGTACGATCGGCCGCTGGCGAGCGACGGTTGGCTGGACTTCCAGGAGAATGAGGGAGGCGATGTGGGCCGAGTGCGCATTCGCAGGCTGCACGTCGAAGAGGATTCCGGGAAGTCGCTGCACGATAGGTTTGCAGCCAAGACGGCGGTCGACCTCAATCGTGCGGGTGTCCCACTGGTCGAGATCGTAACGGAGCCGGACCTCCGCTCGCCGGCAGCTGCCCGAGCGTTTCTCGGACAACTCAAGCTTGCGCTCGAGTATCTGGAGGTCAGCGACTGCAATATGGAAGAGGGTAGCCTGCGCGTCGATGCGAACGTTTCGGTCCGCCCGGTAGGTGACAGCGAGTTCATGACGAAGACCGAAGTGAAGAACATGAACTCATTCAGCCAACTGGAGAAGGCACTGACATACGAGGCGGCCCGGCACGTGCGTATCCTGCGATCCGGGGATCAGGTCGAGCACCAGACGATGCTCTGGGACCCGGTGCGGAGCGAGGCGCGGCCGATGCGCGGCAAGGAAGAAGTGCACGACTACCGTTACTTCCCAGAGCCCGACCTGCCTGCGCTCGTCCTACCCGAGGAGACGGTCGACCGACTCGGCGGTGACTTGCCCGAGATGCCGTGGCAGAAGGAGCGGCGGTTCGTCGCTGACTACGGGTTGCCCGGCTACGACGCTCGGGTCCTCAGTTCGTCACGCGCCCTCGCCGATCTATTTGAAGCCGTCGCGCGATCGACGCCGGATGCCAAGGAGGCTTCGAACTGGGTGATGGGAGAGGTCCTGGCGGCCGCCAACGATCTGGGCCTCCCCGTCGAGCGGCTCGGCGTCGACCCGAAGGGTCTCGCCGAGGTCATAGGTCTGGTGGCGGAGGGGAGACTGTCACATAGCCTGGGCCGGCAGGTCTTCCGCAAGATGCTCGAGACGGGGAAGTCGGCCGAGCGCGTAATGGAGGAAGAGGATCTGCGGTTGGCGGACAGCGCTGAGCTCGAGGCCTGGGTCAGAGAGGCAATCGACGGGAACCCGGCGGAGGTCGAGCGCTACCGCGGTGGCGAGGAGAAGCTGCTGACGTTCTTCATCGGTCAGGTTATGCGGAAATCTCAGGGCAAGGCGGACCCGGCGCAGGCACGCCAGGCGCTGATCGAGCAGTTGGAAAAGAGCTAACCCTGCAGCGGCACTTTCTTCCGAATCATCCCCACTCCGTTTTTAGCCCTTCTCATCAAGACGCTATGCTTGGGCCTCATCAGGATCGCTTTCAGGTGGACGAGATCGATCCACATTCCTTCCGCAGCCAGTCGCTTCTCCCACCACCCGGGGAATTCTTCCGGTGAGCCGAACCACTCATCTGCCAGGCTCTCGAGCTCATCCTGGCGGCTCGTCTTCCGGCCGCCGTGCGTGCGATTCAACATCTTGGCATTGCCCAGCGCACGTTCGCCGGTCGGATCGAGAAAGGCGGCGGCTGATTCCTTGCGGTTGATCAGGTAATCGGCTGCGAAGTCGAACGTGTACCGCAGCCAGGTTGCGACCTCGCCGTCGTCAACGTCCCAGCGGGAATAATCGAGCACGCGGTCGAACATGGCACGCCAGCCGTCGTGGTCTGCGAGCGTGATCATCCCCTTGAATATCAAGCGATTCGTCTGGAAGCTGAACACGGTACGATCCAGCACGCGGTCCATCAGTCGGTCGTTATGAGCATGGTCGAAGTCCTGTAGTAGATGGAACGCCGCTCGCAGGTAAGCCTGACCCAGGTGGATGTCCATCCGGTGTTCCCAATACGAATGCCCGATCGCCTGGGTGTTCGCCGAGGTGATCAGCTTGCGTGGCAGGAAGTAGTTGTGGGCGATCGTGTCGCCCGCCAGATGCGTCAGGTAGCCCAGCGCGCAGGCGCGCGTCGCATCGGTGTCGGCGGCCTCGAAGAGTTCTTCGCCCACGTGCCAATGGTGACAGTTGCGACCGACGGGCGCGTATTTCTTGCCGAAGGTTATGTCGGCAGCGATGGACCCGTAGAGGAAATCGAGGGGGTACCAACGAAGGATTTCAGCGATCGCCGTCGGGAACAGTGCCAGAGCGCCGAGCAGTTCGGTGCCGACCAGGATGTGCATCCCGGGGCCCCAAGCCCAGGCCGGCTCGGGTACGAGCAGGACGGCCAGACCTGCGAGCACAAGAATTCTCAGCCAGCCCATACGGAAGGTCAGCTTTCCCGCACCCTACGCTCCGGGCGCAGAGCCTTCCGTGCATGCTCGAGCTGCTGACGAACCATGTCTCTGAACTCCTCTCGGGCGGCCTCGAGAGTAGCGCCGATCTCCTCTTGGAACTCGCCGCTCAGCTCACGGCCGGCCTCCCGAATCTCTTCCAACGCCGCCGATCCGGCCCGCCTGACGCGACGATAGCGCTTCGCCGCCAGAGCTGGCAGCCTGCGCCGCTGGCGTTCCGGGATCCATGTTGCGGCCAGTCCGGCGCCCACCAGGGCGCCTATGGTGAGGGCGAGGAGGTATCTGGTGGTTTCACCTCGGCCAATCGTCTCGGTACCGTCGTCGGCGGGCTGTGCCTCAGCGGCCATCCCCGATCACTCCTCCTCGTCTTCTACCTCGGCGGCCTCTTCATCGTTCCGGCCACTGCGGCGCAGCATCCGTGCGCCGGTACGGATCCCGCGCAGTGCCGATGTGGCTGTCAGCAGAGTGTCTTCGACCTCGCCTTGAACGACATCGATAAGCGCGCCCAGTTCCTGGACGCGCTCGTCCGCCGACTCCAACGCGTCTTCGAGCCGGTCGTTGGCGATGGATATCGTTTCGCTCACTCGCTCGACCTCTTTGCGAACCGACATGACGAGGAAATTCAGGTTTTCGCCGACGGCTCGCGCGCGATCGAGAACGGGTCGCGCGTCGCGTCCAATCTCGCCCAACGCTTTGTCCACGCTGCGCAGGCGGCGCGTTATCTTGTTGATGGCCCAGGCTAAGATGATCATCCCGACGCCCAAGACCACCACCGCCACGATTCCGACAATCTGAATCGTTATGGCCAGCCAGTCCTCCACGTCACCCCTCCTGCGCTAGTCGACAGCCGCAGCTGCGGCGCTTGCCAGACCACGGTCAAGTTCACCTGCTCGTTCGAGCACCGCCCGAACCAGGAACGGCCCGATCAGATCGCTAATACCCACGGCGATTACCACGGTAGCGAAGAAGACACTGATCGCGGTCGACGGTTCGGACCCTGATGGATTGTAGATAAGGACGAACGAAATTGCCATGGCCAGCGAGATGCCCCCTTGCGGTGTGAGCGCGAGGCCAAAGGTGCCAGGTAGAGTCAGCCCCCGGGGACGCAGCTTCGAGGCCAGCAAGCCACCCATCCACTTGGCGAGTATGCGGAGGCCGACGTAGGCGGCGACCAGGGGAAGGATCCACCAGGATGAAAACTCGAGAAGTGCGCCGGCCAGCACGAGCATGATGATGTAGATGGGCTGTTCCCACTCTGACAACGCCGTGTAAACGCGCCGCCGCATCGGCGACATATTGCCGATCACCACGCCTGTGATCATGCAAATGAAGAGGGGGGATAGCGACAGATAGAAAGCTGTGCCTGCCGCGAACAGCACCAGGCCGATGAGCAGAAGGAGCAGTTCCTGGGTGCGGGGTCGGATCCGCGTTAGCGATAGGAATAGTATTCCGAAGAACATCCCCAACAGAACCGAGAAGGCGAACCACTCAAACAGGGACATTGCTTCACGGCCCCCGAGCACTCCGCTGTGATGGGCCGAGTGAATGAGCCCGAGGGCCACGATCCCTACCGCCGCGTCCAGGCTGGCAATGTAGAACAGGAGCCGCGAGACCCGTCCACGAGCTCTGTAGGTGTTTGATATGAGTGCGATGGCGGCTGGCGTCGACACGCAGGCCGTCGCCGCAGCGACCAGTGCGACCGCCTCCAGTCTGAGCGAGAACCAGGCGTCGGCGATCACGTAGCCGAACAGGAAGACGATTCCGAATGCTACGCCCGCTTGCAGCCATGCGATTGCCAGGTAACGGGCGGGGAACTGGCGCAGGTGATCACGGTCGAGTTGCAGGCCAAAGAGCAAGCCGATCCACCCGAGGCCGAGCGCCAGCATCGGGTTGAGTCGCTCGACGATATCTGGCGAAAGGACTTCCAACAGGTGCGGGCCGAGGGCGAATCCGACGAAAAGGAACGGCAGCCCGATCGCTACCGAGATACGCGGACCCAGCGGCACGTCGCGCTTGGCGAACGTCAGCTGGGCCCCCAGCAAGCCGATTAGCGCCAGGAGCAGAACAACTACAGTCGGGTTCACAGGTCCGTTTCTTCTCCGAGCTCGGGCGCGACGCCGATGGCACGAGTCACCGGGATGGTGAACATGATGCCCGTGCCTGGCTCGTCCAAGCTGCCACACACGTCCTGGATCACCGCGAACGCGGCATCGACCTTCTCTGGCTCATCGATCACGCTGAAGATCGTATAGTTCTGTGCCCGCGATCTCGATATCAGAGTCTGGATGCCGGCGAACAGAGGGATATCGTGGGTGAGGACACGCGCCATCCCCTCGCTGTTGATGATCGTGGCGCCGGTGATACCCAGTTCGAGGAAACCCGACAGAATGTCGTCGAGTGCTTCCGGCTGGTTGATCACGGCCACGAGTAACTGCATGGACCTGTCCGGTTATCGCCAGTGCCTACGGGTGTTGCTCATCGAATTGCCGGATCCGGTCGATCACTTCATCGGCGCTGTTGCTGCTCAGGAGTTCGCCCAGGATGTCCGGTTGCCGCATCAGGCGCGCAATCCGCGCCAGCAGCTTGATGTGTGTCCCGCTGTTGGCCGGCGGCGACAGGAGAAGGAAGACAGTGTGGACCGGCTTCTCGTCGAGCGAGAGAAAGTCTATGCCGTTCTTGGAAAACGCCAATTCGATGATCGTCGAGCCGAGCTCGGGATAGACGCAGTGCGGGATCGCGACGCCGCCGCCGATGCCGGTCGACTGATCTGCCTCGCGCTTGAGCAGTGCTTCGAGCACCGGGCGTTCGTCCTTCACCAATCCCTGCTCGGCCAGGTTGTGCACCATATCGCGCAGAGTGTTCTCGACGCCAACGCTCTGCAGGTCGAGAATGACCAGATCGGGTCTGAGGAGATTATGCAGCTTCATCTGCGTCCACCATTTGCGGGCCGCCCTTCACATAGCTACCGGCGGGCGACGGTGTCAAGCTGCGATTGACGGCTGCGAGCGTCTTGGCCTAACTTGGCCAGCGATGAGCAGTTTCATGGTTGAAGGCGGTCGGGGGCTCCACGGTCATGTGCGGCCGGCGGGCAACAAGAACGCGGCGCTGCCGATGATGGCGGCAGCGCTGCTCAGCGACGAGCCGGTTCGTCTAGCCAACCTGCCGGACATACGGGACGTACACACGATGCTCGAGTTGCTGGGTGCACTGGGCGTCGAGTTTGAGTGGACGGGCCCCGGCGCGCTGACGCTACGTGCCGCGGAGGTCCGTTCCGCCGCATTGGAGCCTGAGCTCGCCGCCCGCATCCGGGCCTCGATCCTCTTGGCCGGCCCAATGCTCGCCCGCAGCGGCCAGCTTCGGTTGCCTCCGCCGGGCGGTGACGTTATTGGCCGGCGGCGTCTCGACACGCATTTCGACACGCTGCAGAAGCTTGGCGCCGAGGTCGAGTTAGGCGATGAATTCATGCTTCGCGGCAAGCTTCGCGGCGCCGAGATCTTCCTGGACGAGCCTAGTGTCACCGGCACCGAGAACGCCGTCATGGCGGCCACTCTGGCCGGGGGAACGACGGTGCTGCGCAATGCGGCATCGGAACCCCATGTTCAGGATCTCTGCAGGCTGCTCAGCGCCATGGGTGCCCAGATATCGGGAATTGGGACGGGCGAGCTGCGTATCGAAGGTGTAGAACGCTTGGGCGGAGCGAGCGCCGATGTGAGCCCCGACCACATCGAAGTAGGCTCGTTCATCGGCTTGGCGGCGGTCACGCGTAGCGAGCTTACAATCGGCGATGTCGAGCCCAGCCACCTGTCGAGCATCCGGATCATGTTCGAGCGGCTCGGCGTCTTCTGCGAGCTTGAGGAGCGGACGCTGCGCGTACCAGCGGAGCAATCTTTGGAGATCCGGATGGACATCGGCCAGCAGATCCCGAAGATCGACGACGGGCCGTGGCCGCTCTTCCCGGCGGATCTGATTAGCATCGCCCTCGTCCTGGCCACGCAGTGTCGGGGCACTGTCCTGATCCACGAAAAGATGTACGAATCGCGCATGTTTTTCGCCGATAAGCTGACAGCGATGGGTGCCCGGATCGTCATCTGCGATCCACACCGCGCGGTGGTAGTGGGGCCCACTACGCTGCGGGGTTCAACGGTGGAAAGCCCCGATATCCGCGCTGGCATGGCCATCCTGATCGCTGCACTCGGCGCCCAGGGGCGCAGCAGGATTAACAACATCGGGCAAATCGAGCGCGGCTACGAGCGAATCGACGAGCGGCTGCGGGCGCTCGGCGCCGCGATCGAGCGCATCGAGTGACTTCCAGCAACGAGGTCGAGACCCGGCTGGGTAAGCTGCGGGTCTTCAAGGACACCGGGTTGGCTGCCCGTTTCCCAGAATTGGCACAGGGCATTACCGGCCGCGTTCTCGAGCTCGATTTCGGGACTGCGGAGCAGAACCCGGCCGACCGGGATCGCGGGCCCTCTGAGGGCTGGGCGCTCCTGCGAGCCTTCTCCGGCATCGACCGTGTCGCTCGCTGTCGCCAGGTGCACGGCGCCGAAGTGATCACCTGTGAGCGATTGCACCGCTCGGGCGTTGCCGTGCTCGGCCAGGGCGACGCCATCGTCACCGACCAAGCAGGAGTCCTATTAACCGTAACGGTGGCTGACTGCGTCCCCGTCTTCATGGTGGATCCCCAACAACGGCTGCTGGGGCTGGCGCACGCCGGGTGGCGGGGAACCGCGGCGGGCGTCGTCGGAGCGACCTTGGAGGCGATGCGCCGTCTCGGGGCGAACGCGGAATCGCTGTACGTCCACTTGGGGCCGGCCATATGTGGCGGCTGTTACGAAGTGGGGTCTGAGGTACAAGCCGCTCTGGGCGGCTCGCGCGAGGCTCGCCGGGTCGACCTGCGTGCCCACATAGCGCGGGGGCTTGCAGAAGTCGGGGTCGACGGGGAGCGGCTGACGGCCTCGGCGGCCTGTACACGCTGTGATTCCGGGTCGTTCTTCTCGCACCGCGGGGGCGATCGGGGACGGCGGATGTGCGCCTTCCTGGGATGGCCCGCCGGTTGATTTCCCGTTGTAGCCAGTCTATATTACGGCCGCTGGTGGGATGAGGCGCTAAGCTACGGCCGCAAGGTCACTTGAGCAGTGGGGACGCAGTACCTACCCCACTTTTTTATTGCCGGGGCCTACCCGGCCACGGGACTGTAGACGGAATGGATCAGAGGTTCGGCCGGATCGATGAGGCGCTGGAGCGAACGGTCGAGTCCACACTCGAAGCGCTGGGGTTCGAGCTGGTCGAGTTGGAAGCCGCCGGCCGTACGAGCCGCCCGATCCTGCGTCTTCGGATCGACCGGCCGGGTTCGCAGCCGGGCCACGGCGTCAGCGTCGACGACTGCGCGCGAGTAAGTCGTCAACTGGAGGAAGTCCTTGATGCTTGGCAGGGCCTGCCCTCCGGTTACATCCTGGAGGTCTCCTCGCCTGGTGTCGAACGACCGCTTCGCAAGCGGCGCGATTTCGAGCGTGCCGTGGGCCGTGAGATCGCCTTGCACGGCTATGAGCCGCTGGCACGAGGCGCCAAGCGGCTGGAGGGGGTCCTGCTTGGCCTGGAGGGCTCGGGCGGCGCCGAGCGGCTGCGTGTACGGCTGCCGGACCAGAGCGAGGTGGCAATCCTCCGTTCTGCGATCGCCAAGGCGAAGCTGGTCTTTCGTTGGGACGAGCGGGGTAGGCCCGGAGAGCGACGGTCGCAGCGCTCGAGCCGAGAGTGAGCTGTAAGTAGAGTCCCGATGGATCGGGACATTGTGGAAAGCAAGGGAGCATCGAACGGATGGCCAACGCGTCACAGGTTCTAGAAGCCTTTCGGGTGATGACGGCGCACAAGTCGCTGTCTCGCGACGAGCTGCACGACTTGATCAAAGATGGGATTCACGCGGCTCTCGCGAAGCGGTACGGTCCCAACGTGCAGGCCGAGATCATCATCGATGAAGAAAAGGGCAAGATCGACATCATCGTTCTCAAGGAGGTGGTCGCCGAAGTGATCGATCCCTCCCGCGAGGTGAGTGTCGAGGAAGCACGCTGGGATGATCCCGATTTCCAGGTCGGTGACCTGCTCGAGATCCCTGTTGAGTTCTCCGAGTTCGGGCGCACGGCGGTCCTCGCCGCGAAGCAGCGGATAATTCAGCGCGTCCGCGAGGGCGAGCGCAACCGTATACGTGAGGAGTTCGCCGATAAGATCGGCGAACTGTTGTCCGGCGAAGTGCAGGCCATCGAGCGGGGCAAGCTGGTCGTGATGCTCAACGTTCTGCGTGAAGCGGAAGCGATCATCCCCTGGCGCGAGCAGAACCCGCGCGAGCGATTCCGCCAGGGCGAGCCGATACGGGCCGTGCTCAAGAAACTGGAGGAGACGCCCAAAGGCCCGCGGCTAATTCTGTCGAGAGCGGATCCGGGGTTCGTNNCGAGCAGTTCTCAAGAAGTTGGAGGAAACTCCAAAAGGCCCACGCCTGATTCTCTCGCGGGCCGATCCGGAATTCGTGGCCTCGCTTTTCAAGCTAGAGGTGCCGGAGATCTACCAGGGTGTCGTGAAGATCATCGACATCGCCCGTGAGGCCGGCGGCCGCACGAAGATTGCCGTTGTCTCGAATGACGACTCGATCGATCCGGTCGGTGCCTGTGTGGGGCTCAAGGGCTCACGCGTCCAAGCCGTCGTCTCGGAGATGAGCGGCGAGCGGATCGACATCGTCCCCTGGCACCCGGATCCGGAGATCTACGCGAAACGCGCGCTTGCTCCGGCCAAAGTGGCAAAAGTCATCTCCGAGACCGAGCAGAAGGTGATCACCGCGATCGTCGACGAGGACCAGCTCTCGCTCGCCATCGGACGGAACGGTCAGAACGTGCGGCTCGCCTCTCAGCTCATCGGCTGGCAGATCGATCTCTACTCGAGCCGTGAGTGGATGGAGCGTGGCGCTCAGGTCGCGCTGTTCGGCGGCAGCGAAGAGGATGAACGGGCGGCCGACTTCCCGCTCGCCGAGCTCGATATTCCGCCGGCCGTGTTAGCGGCGCTGCAGGCAGCGGGCCACGAGACGTTCCTCAACATCATCGACCTGGAGCGCGACGACTTCCTGAGGATTGCCGGCCTAGGCGCCGAGGATGCCGAGCTCCTGGAAAAGCTGATTGAGGAGCTCACGATAGTCGAGGAACCGGCCGAGCTGGGGGAGGAAGTGCCGGCGGATGCCAAGCCGGTGGCGACGGGTGGGCCGTTCCCGGAGGTCGAGGAGGAAGTCGAGGAGGAAGTCGAGGAAACACCGGCGGCCGAGTCCGCTGCGCTCGAGTCGGAGGCAGCGGAGGCTAGTGAAGCGGCCGCTGCCGCTACGGGTAACGGCGAGCCGAGCGAGCAGGCGGAAGTAACCGCTGAGGAAGCGGCTACGGCGGTCGAGGAGGCCGGGGCGGCGGCCGAGGCGGATGTCGAGGCGGTCGCAGAAGGTGAGTCCGACGAGCGAGTCTGAGGCGGCGGGCCGCCTGTTGGGTAGTCTTGGTCTGGCCGCGCGGGCGGGGCGCCTGCGGGTCGGGATCGATGCTGTGGCGCAGTCGGTGAGCCGCGGTGACGCTGCGGCCGTCGTGGTCGCCGGCGACGCACCGGAGAATGTCAGGCGCAAGCTGGAGCGGCTCGTCACCGGTGACGCGCCGCCGAAGGTCGTCGTGCTGGACGGTGAACGTCTGGGACGCGCGGTGGGACGGGAGCGGGTCGTCGTGATGGCGGTGACCGACAGGTCGCTCGGCGATCGTGTAGTGGAGTTGGCAGAGGCTGTAGGAGTTTAGGGGACAGGAGGGTTTCACCCTTGGCGAAGATGCGGGTCTACGAGCTGGCGAAGGAATTCGAGATCAGGAGCGAAAGCCTGATCCACCTGCTCAGGGAGATGGACATCCCCGTCCGCAGCCATATGTCCGCGTTGGATGAGGGGCAGGTCGCCCGCGCCCGCACGCGGCTAGAGCGGGACAAACGTCGGCCGGACAAGAAGGACGGGAAGTCGGAAGGCGCGACACGTCGTCGTCGCCGTCGGCGCGTCGTGGAGAAGCCGGAGCCGGTCGAGATCGCGGCCGAGGAGCTGACCGAGCTGCCGGAGCAGGCGATCGGTGTCGAGGAGCCGGCAGAGCTCGAAGAAGTGCCGGGAGTCGAGATCGCTGCTGAGGCGGCCGAGGTGCGCATCTGGCCCGGGGATCTCGAGGCCGCACCGGCTGAAGAGGAGTTGGAACCGGCGGTGGAGGAGGCAGCACCTGAGGCGGAAGAGGTGGTCGCCGAAGCCGAGATGCCTGCCGACGAGGAGGTGCCCGAGGTTGCTGCGGAAGCCGCGCCCGAGCCAGCGGCGCCACGACCGCCGCCTCCGACCCCGGTATTTAGGGAGCCGCCGGAGGCGCCGAAGACGCCGGCGGGTGTGGTCCGCATCCAGGCTGAGGGCTATACGCTCGACGGGCGCCGCCGCCGGCGCGGCCGCAAGAAGAAGAAGCAGCCGAGAGTCGATCAGGCTGCCGTGGCGCAGAACATCCGGCGAACGCTAGCCAAGATGGAGGGCCCGGCGCCGACGCGCCGCCGGCGCCGCGATGTCTCTGAGAAACTCGAGCGCGAAGCGGCCGAGGCGGCCCAGCGGGCGGAAGAGGAACGGACGACGGTACGTGTGCCGGAATTCCTGACCGTCGCCGAGCTGGCGGATCTCATGGGGGTCCCGCCCAACGAGATCATCACCTCGGCGTTCAAGAATCTCGGGATGATGGTCACCATCAACCAGAGACTCGACTTCGATCAGATCGAGCTGATCACCGAGGAGCTCGGGTTCACCGCAGCTCGCGAGGACGAGTACGACGCCGACGTCATCGCCGACGTACAGGTAGCGGATCCCGAGCGGCTGGCCCCGAGGCCGCCTGTCGTGACCGTTATGGGTCACGTCGACCACGGTAAGACGTTACTGCTCGATCACATTCGCAAAACGAACGTGATTGCCGGAGAAGCCGGCGGCATCACGCAGCACGTCGGTGCCTATCACGTCGAAGTGGATGAAGATCGCAGCATTACCTTCCTCGACACTCCGGGCCACGCTGCATTTTCTGCGATGCGTGCCCGCGGTGCCGATGTCACCGACGTCGTGATTCTCGTTGTCGCCGCCGACGACGGCGTGATGCCTCAGACCAGAGAGGCAATCAGCCATGCCAAGAACGCTGGCAAGCCGATCGTCGTCGCCGTCAACAAGATCGACCTGCCGGCGGCTGACCCCACCAAGGTCAAACGGGAACTGCTCGAGCACGAGGTCGTTATCGAGGACTTCGGCGGCGAAGCGTTGAGCGCCGAGATCTCCGCCAAGACGGGCCAGGGGATCGATGACCTGCTCGAAAAAGTCCTGCTGCAGTCCGAGATGCTCGAACTCAGTGCCGATCCGGGCCTCGCCGCCCGCGGTACGGTCATCGAAGCCGAGCTCGATAAGGGTATGGGACCGGTGGCCACAGTTCTGATCGGCGAGGGAACGCTCGCAGTCGGCGACGGCTTCGTCTGCGGTATCCACGCGGGCCGCGTTCGGGCGCTACTCGATGAGCGTGGCCACAATGTGGAGTTCGCCACACCGGGGATGCCCGCCCGGGTGCTCGGATTCGAGGGTGTCCCGCAGGCCGGTGACAGTCTGATCGTCCTCGACTACGATCGTGCCCGCGAGATCACAGGCAAGCGGCAGCAGATCGAGCGCGAGCGGGACTTCCGGCGCCGCAGTCAGGTCGGCCGCCTCGAGGACATATTCGAGGCCGTCCAGGCAGGCGAAAGGACACAGCTCGCACTCATCATCAAAGGGGACACCGACGGTTCGGTCCAGGCGCTGTCAGACGAGCTGGAGGGTCTGTCCACCGACGAGGTCGAGGTGCAGGTCATCCACCGAGGCGTCGGAGCGGTCAACGAGAGCGATGTGCTGCTGGCACAGACCAGCGGGGCTATCATCATTGGCTTCCACGTGCGACCGGACCGCGGGGCCCGCGAGTTGGCGGAGCGCGAGGGCGTCGATATCCGCTCCTACCGTGTCATCTACGAGGCCGCCGAGGAAGTGAGAGCGGCGCTCGAGGGGATGCTCGCCCCGGAGGAGAAAGAGGTCATCGTCGGCGCGGCGGAGGTCCGGCAATTGTTCAAGGTGCCCAAAGTCGGAACGGTCGCCGGCTGCTATGTCAGCGAGGGCGTCATCGATCGGAACGCTCGTATCCGCGTACTGCGCGAGCACGTCGTCGTCTACGAGGGCAGGGTCGCCAGCTTGAAGCGATTCAAAGACGACGTCAAAGAGGTGAAAGCCGGTTATGAATGCGGGATGTCGGTCGAGAACTTCAACGACGTAAAGGTCGGCGACATCCTCGAGGCATTCCGGGTAGAGCAGATAGCACGCACGTTGGACGGCGGGGTGGCGCAGGCTGGCGTAACCAGCAAGGGTGAATCGGGCGCGGAGAAATAGCCACAGCTCGCTGTGCGCGACGCGCATGGCCCGACCCTCGAATTGCGGTGGTCACAGGCGTCATAGCATGGGAACTACACCTCGACGGGTGTTCTTCCCTGAAGCAGAAACGGGCGATACTGCGGAGCCTTAAGGATCGGCTCCGCGGCCGCCACAACGTCGCGGTGGCCGAGACAGACCATCAGGACACGTGGCAGAGAGCGGAAATCTGCGCCGCTACGGTGTCCACCGATCGGCGACGGGCGAACGAGGTACTGAGCCGCGTCGACTCGGTAGTCGCTTCGGAGCCCCGGGTACGCATCATCGACAGCGCCACCTACTTCTACTGAATCCGACGACTTGTCCGGATTCCGGGGGTGGTTGCAGTCGTTTTATCGGTGATCTGATGAAAAAAGAGTACTCGCGCACTCAGAGATTGGGTCCTCTGCTGAGGGAAGAGATATCGCGCTTACTGCAGCGCGAGGTCAAAGATGTCCGCATCGGAGGGGTCACCGTCAACGACGTCGTGGTCACGCCCGACCTGAAGGAAGCTACCGTCTACGTCCAGGTGCATGGTGACGAGACACGGAAAGCGGAGGCGATTGCAGGCCTGGACAGCGCCGCCGGCTTCATCCGCTCCCGCATCGGGCGCGGGTTGAGAATTCGCCGGACCCCCGAGCTGCATTTCGAGATCGACCGAACCCAGGAACGCGCGGCGCGCATCCACGAGTTGCTGGCCGAGATCGATCTGCCGGACGAGCCGCCAGAGGAAGAGGATGGGGGCTGAAGCGGCCGGCCTGCTCTTGGTCGACAAACCGGAAGGCCCCACATCGCATGATATGGCTGCGCTCGTACGTCGGACCACCGGGGTGCGGCGCGTCGGTCACACCGGGACACTCGACCCGTTCGCTAGCGGGCTACTCTTGCTCTGCGTCGGCTGGGCGACCCGCCTGGCCGAATACCTGATCCCGTTGCCCAAGGTCTACCGCGGTGTCATTCGCTTGGGTGAGACCACCGACAGCGACGATCGGACAGGAACGGTCATCGGGCGGAGCGACGACTGGGGCGAACTCGACGCGGCAACAGTAGAGCGGGCGCTGGCGGACCAGGTCGGTGAGATCGAGCAGCTTCCACCGGCGTTTTCGGCCAAAAAACTCTCGGGTCGGCGAGCCTACTCACTGGCGCGTGCGGGTGGGGATGTCGAGCTTGAGCCGCGGCGGGTGAAGGTTGAGAGCATTGAGCTTCGAGACCTGTCACTGCCCGATGTGCGCGTCGAGGTCACGTGCTCCAGCGGCACCTACGTACGAGCGATAGCCCGCGACGTGGGCGAGGCGCTGGCCGTCGGAGGGCATCTCGTGGAGTTGCGCAGACTGCGAATTGGCGCATTCAGTGTCGACGACGCGCTTCAATTGGATCGTGACACGCCGGCGGACGAGCTGCGAGCCCAGCTCCGGCCGCCCGAAGAGGCGGTCGCGGGCCTCAGACGATTAGATCTCGACGTTGAGACCGCCGAGGCCTTCCTTCACGGTCGGCCAGCGAGTTGGGGCAGGGAACGGCTCAAGGGCCCGGCCGCCGCCTTCGTGGATGGCTCCCTGATAGCCATAGTCGAGCAGCGACAGTCTCGAATATGGCCGAGGAAAGTGTTCGGAGGTCCGGTCGATTGAGCGCGAGGGGGATCACTTAGGTGGGGCAGATGCTCGAGAATCACGGGCTGCCGCCCCATGCGCGGGGCGCCGCAATCACGGTCGGTACGTTCGACGGGGTGCACCGCGGGCACTGGGCTGTGCTGCAGCGCCTGTGCGACGCGGCTCGCGAGGACGACCTGCACAGTGTACTGATCACGTTCGACCCTCACCCGCTGAAGATCGTGCGTCCCGAGATCGCGCCGCGTCTACTCACCACGCCGAACGAGAAGAAGGGGATTCTGTCACTCTCGGGGATCGATTACGCCGTCTTCCTGGGCTTCACTCGATCGCTCTCCCTGTATCTGCCGGAGGAATTCGTTCGCGACGTTCTGCTTGAGCGCTTCCGCATGAAACGACTGGTCGTGGGCTATGATCACGGCTTCGGCCGGGATCGTAGCGGAGATGCCGAGACGATCCGCGAGGTCGGAGCACGCTTGGGCTTCGACGTAGAGGTCCTGGGAGCTGCGCTGATGAACGACGAGACCATCTCATCCAGCCGCATCCGTAGCGCCCTACAGGCAGGCGATGTCGAGCGGGCTGCCAGGGGCTTGGGTCGTCCGTACTCGCTGACCGGGGTTGTCGTTCATGGTGAGGGGCGCGGCCGGACTCTGGGCTTCGCCACGGCGAACGTTGCAGTCGGCCATAGCGATAAGCTTCTGCCGCGGGACGGGATCTACGCGGTGAGCGCCGCGTCAAGGTCCCATCAGGGACCCGGCCTCTTGCATCTGGGCCCGCGACCGACGTTCCGTGGCTCGCCGCCGTCGATCGAGCTACACCTGCTCGATTTCGACGGCGACCTTTACGGCGAACTGGTGCAGGTCGAGTTCCTGGCCCGGCTGCGGGACATCCAGCCTTTCGCCTCGGCCGCCGAGCTGGTCGGGCAGATGAGGCGCGACCGGGAGGAGGCGGTGGAATTCTTCCGCTCGGGCCGCCTTTACATAGACAGGGGGTCGGAATAACTTTGGCGGTCTATCTAGACAGTGGAAACCGGCTGCGGCCGGGCTCTTCTAGCCAGAGAGTCGCTACAGGATGGTAATGACCAAGGAAGAGCGCGAAGCGCTCATTGAGAAGTACCGGCGAAGTGCCAACGATCGCGGTTCGACGCCGGTTCAGATCGCACTGCTCACCCGGCGGATCACCGATCTCACGGAGCATCTACGCGAGCACCCGAAGGATCACCACAGCCGCCAGGGACTCCTCAAGTGGGTCGGCAGGCGGCGCCGCCTGCTTCGCTATCTCAACCGGACTAACCCCGAGGCTTACAGGCAGCTAGTCAAGGACCTGGGCCTACGCGGATAGACGGAGAAGCCCCCGATGACTTTCGGGGGCGTTTCCTATTCAACTACCTCTTAGCGGTAAGGACACAACGGAAACCATGGCAACACTGATTGAACGCAAATTCGCCGGCCGCACTCTGATGATCGAGGCTGGCCGCATGGCCCGACAGGCGGACGGTGCCGTCCTCGTGCAGTTCGGCGAGACGACAATACTCGCGACGGTCGTCGCCGAGAAGAAAGCGACGAAACTGCCTTTCTTCCCATTGACCGTAGAGTACCGCGAGAAGAGTTACGCGGCGGGCAAGATCCCGGGCGGCTTCTTCAAGCGTGAGGGCCGGCCGGGTGAGAAGGAGGTTCTCTCGGCCCGCCAGATCGACCGATCGATTCGGCCGCTCTTCCCCAAGGGCTTCAACAACGAAACTCAGGTCGTCATCTCTATCCTGTCCGCTGACCAGGAAAACGATGCCGATGTCCTCGGTCTGCTCGGCGCGTCGGCGGCGCTCAACTTGTCGAACGTGCCGTTCCCCTACCCGATCGCAGGTGTGCGGGTTGGTCGGCTGGGCGGCGAGTGGGTGCTCAACCCGACGTTCCAGCAACTCGAGTTCTCAGACGTCGACTTGGTCGTAGCTGGCTCGGAAGAGTCCATTGTGATGGTCGAGGGCGGCGCGCTCGAGATCTCGGATGATGAGCTCGTCGACGCCCTCGAGTTTGCGCGCCAAGGGATTCGCGAATTGGTGGCGATCCAGAAAGAACTGATCGAGCCGCTAGCGAAGCCGAAGATGGAGTGGACACCGCTCGAGCTGACGGAGGATCTCGTCGCTCGTGTCCAGGACCTCGCCTCGCGTCGTGTCGATGAAGCGCTAAACCTTCCCAACAAGGAAGAGCGGAGTGAAGCGCTCTCGGCTCTGCGCAAGGACAGCATCGATGAGCTAGCGGACGAGTTCGAGGGAATCGAAAACTACGAGGAGCAGGTCAATAAGGTCGTCGACCAGATCGAGTACGAGACGTTGCGCGCCCAGATCCTCGATAAGCGGGAACGAGTCGATGGCCGGACGCCTGACGAAGTGCGCTCGATCTCCTGCGAGATCGGCCTGTTGCCGCGCACCCACGGCTCAGCGCTCTTCACGCGCGGCAGCACGCAGTCGCTATCCGTAGTGACGCTCGGGACCAGCCGCGATGAACAGCGGATCGACACGGTCGATGTCCTGCAGGAGACGTCGAAGTCTTTCATGCTCCACTACAATTTCCCGCCGTTCTCGGTCGGCGAGGTCCGTATGTTCCGTGGCACCTCGCGGCGCGAGATCGGCCACGGCGCCCTGGCGGAACGTGCCCTGCAACCGCTGCTGCCGGCCTACGAGGACTTCCCTTACACGATACGCGTCGTGAGCGACATCCTCGAGTCGAATGGCTCCTCGTCCATGGCGACGGTGTGCGGCGGCTCGCTCGCCCTGATGCAGGCTGGCGTCCCGGTGCGCGCTGCCTGCGCCGGGGTGGCGATGGGCATGATAAAGGAAGGTGACAGGGTCGAAATCCTGACCGACATCATGGGCATCGAGGATCACCTTGGAGACATGGACTTCAAGGTGGCCGGGACCCGCAAGGGAATCACCTCCGTCCAGATGGACATCAAGGTCGAGGGCATCTCGACGAAACTGTTGCGCGAGGCGATGGCGCGTGCGCGTGAGGCCCGCAATCACATCCTCGATATCATGGACAAGACGCTGGCCGAGCCGCGCTCCGACCTGTCGCCCACCGCGCCGCGGATCATCACGCTGCAGGTGAACCCGGAAAAGATCGGTGAGGTAATCGGTCCGAAAGGTAAGACGATTCGCGGGATCGAGGAGCAGACCGGTGCCGAGGTCAACATCGAAGACAGCGGCCTGATCACGATCTCCTCGGTGTCGGGAGAGGCCGGCGAAAAGGCGCGTGAGATTGTCGAGGCGATCGTCCAAGAGCCGGAGATCGGCCGCGTTTACGAGGGGGTCGTCAAGAATACGACTTCGTTCGGCGCCTTCGTCGAAATCTTACCCGGCGTCGAGGCACTCTGCCATATCTCCGAGCTCGAGGAGGGTCGGGTCGAGAAGACCGAGGATGTCGTGAAGCGCGGCGACAAGGTGAAGGTCAAGCTGATCTCGATCGACGACCGCGGCCGCATGCGCCTCTCGCGCCGGGCGGCGATGTCCTCGGAGACCGAGCCGGAAACGGCCGAGCGCTCGTGAGGCCGAAGCCGCTCGAGGAACACCAGGCCTGTCCCGGGTCAGCTGGGGCGGGCCTTTTTTCCATCTCCGAGATGCCAGGACTGGCGACGCGTCCATGACAGCCACTGCCCCTGACCAGACGGTCCAACTCGACGAGGCCGTCTTCCAGACTCGATTCGATGGTGGGCCGGTTGTGCTTTCCGAGCGCATCTCCACCGTGCGGTCTGTGGCAATGGGTATTTGGGTCCGCTGGGGCGCCAGCCACGATGCGGTGGAGAGGATGGGGTCGTCTCACCTGTTGGAGCATATGATCTTCAAGGGGACCGAGGGGCGGACCGCTCGCCAGATCGCGCTCGAGGTGGAGGGGATCGGTGGCTCACTCGACGCCTACACGTCACGTGAGCACACGGCCTGCTACGCCAAAGTCCTGGATGAGCACCTGCCCATCGCTGCCGACGTTCTCACGGACCTAGTCTTCCGGCCGCTACTGCGTGAGCAAGACCTCGAGATCGAGCGCCGGGTGATCCTCGAGGAGATCGCTGGGGTCGAGGATACGCCGGAAGAACTCGTCTTTGATCTGCACGCGCGCGCCACGTGGGGCCAGCATCCCTATGGTAACCCGGTGCTCGGAACGGCAGAGACGGTGGGCGCAATTACGCTTGACGACCTGCACGGCCTCTGGCAGGCCGCTTACCGGCCGGGCGCCTGTGTGGTTGCCGCGGCGGGGAACATCGAGCACGAGGAGCTGCTCGAGCTGGTGGCGCGGTACTTCCCGCAGACTCGCGAACAGGTTGAGGTGCCGAGCGTTCCGGAGCCCGCGCCGGCTGGGCCGGAGAAGAAACTGGTCGAGCGCGACACGGCGCAGACACACATCTGCCTCGGTGCCCCCACCTTCCCGCGCAGCGACCCGCGCCGCTACGCCTCGATTCTCATCTCCACCGCCCTCGGCGGCGGAATGAGCAGCCGCCTGTTCCAGCGTGTCAGGGAGGAACTGGGCCTGGCGTACACGATCTACACCTTCCAATCGTTCTATGCCCGCGGCGGCCTGGCCGGCGTGTACATGGCGACCGGGCCGGACACCGCCGAGCGAGCGGTCGAGGAGGTCCGCGAGGAACTGGGCCTGCTGTCTGGCACCGGCCTTGCAAGTGAAGAGCTGCGGGCAGTCAAGAACCAGACGAAGGGCCAGGTGTTGCTGTCGCTGGAGTCGACATCGGCGCGGCTACAGCGTCTCGCTGGTGTGGCACTTTACGACGAGCCCTACCTGACCCTGGACGAGATCTGCGGCCGAATCGATGCGGTCGGCGAGCAGGAGGTGGCCGACCTTTGCTGGAAGTACTATGCTCCTGAGCACCAGGCAGTGATCCGACTGGGTCCCGAGCCCCAGGCTGCCGAGCCAGATGACTAGAGATATTTCCGTCTTGTGCGGTTAGAGATATCTGGCCCTTAACGAGCGAGGCTAGGGAGATGATCGTCGGAGTACCGAAGGAGATCAAAACGGCGGAGAACCGTGTGGCGATGATACCAGCCGGGGTGGAGACTTTGGTCGCCCACGGTCACAAGGTGCTTGTCGAAACGAACGCCGGGGTCGGCAGTGGCTTCGATGATGCCGCGTACAAGGGTGCTGGTGCAACTATGATCGACAGCGCCGACGATGTGTGGGCGGGCTCGGAGATGATCGTGAAGGTGAAGGAACCGATCCCTGAGGAATACCCGCGCGTCAAACGGGATCATGTGATCTTCACCTACTTCCACTACGCGGCGGACGAAGTGTTGACGAAGGCGATGCTCGAGACCGGCGCGGTGACCATCGCCTACGAGACGGTCCAGCTCGAAACCGGCGAACTGCCCTTGCTTACACCGATGAGCGAGGTTGCGGGGCGCATGGCGATTCAGGAAGGCGCCAAATACCTGGAGAAGACTTTCGGCGGCCTTGGCATCCTGCTGGGTGGAGTACCCGGCGTGCATCCTGCAGAGGTCGCGATTCTCGGGGGCGGAGTAGTCGGCACCCAGGCCGCTTGGATGGCAGCCGGACTCGGCGCTCGCGTCACGGTCCTTGACGTCAGCCTGGAACGGCTGCGCTACCTGGACGACGTGATGCCCAAGAACGTCGTCGGGGAGTACTCGAACCGGCACAACATTCTGGACGCGATCAAGCGGGCCGATCTCGTCGTTGGCGCGGTCCTGCTGCCCGGCGCTAAGGCACCACACCTGGTCTCCAGAGAGGATTTGAAGCTCATGAAGCGTGGGTCGGTGATCGTTGACGTCGCCGTCGACCAGGGTGGATGCGTCGAGACCGTGAAGCCGACGACTCACGAAGACCCGACCTACGTCGTCGAAGGGGTCATCCATTATTGCGTGGCGAACATGCCAGGTGCCGTGCCGCGCACGTCGACGCTCGCGCTGACCAACGCGACCTTCGCTTACGCGCTCAAGCTGGCGGACGACGGCTGGGACAAAGCCTGCCGCGAGGATGGTGCGCTGGCGCTGGGTGTGAACACGGTCGGGTCGAAGGTTACCTGCCCCGGCGTTGCGGAGGCTTTTGGCTTGGACTACGTGCCCGTCGAGGAAATCCTCGGGTAGGAAATTCGGGGATTCGGGGGTTCGGGGAGTCGGGGAGGTGGAGAGCACTTCTGGACCTCTTCACCTCGCCTAATCCCCGACTCCCCGAATCATTGCGCCGCCGTGCCCTCTCTGTCTAGTATTGGAGGCTAGACTACCCTGTCCGCCCAACCTGGGGGTTGTGAGGATCTGGAAAGCCGTGGGCTCCCGCCCACCGCCGGGAGGATGAGCTGATCTCATGGGTTTTGGCTGGTTCGATACTGGCAGGTTGCTCCCTGTCAATGACATAGCTGTCGACCTGGGCACGGCCAACACGCTGATCTATGTGAAGGGCGAGGGCATCGTCCTCAACGAACCGTCGGTGGTGGCCGTCGACAAGTCTAACGGGAAAATCCTCGGCGTCGGCCTGGAGGCGAAGGGCATGCTCGGCCGGACCCCGGGTGGAATCGAGGCAGTCCGGCCGCTGAAGGACGGGGTAATCGCTGACGTGGACGTCAGCGAGCTCATGCTCAGGCACTTCCTCAGGATGGTGACGGCCAAGCGCGTCTTTCGGCTGAAGCCGCGCGTGGTGATCGGAGTGCCGTCGGGCATCACCGAGCTGGAACGCCGAGCCGTGCGGGCGGGTGCGCAGGCGGCGGGTGCCAAGGACGTCTACATGTTGGCGGAGCCGATGGCTGCCGCGATCGGGGTGGGTCTGCCGGTCGAGACGCCGACCGGCAATATGGTGATCGACATCGGCGGTGGTACGACGGAGATCGCCGTGATCGCGTTGGGCGGTATCGTTTCGGATACGTCGATACGGGTAGGCGGTGACGAGATCGATGCGGCGATCGTCACCTTCTTGCGCAAGAACTACAACCTGCTGGTCGGCGAGCCGACAGCAGAAGCGATCAAGATCCAAATCGGCTCGGCCGCCCCGGTCGGTGATGAGCGTGAGATGGACGTCAAGGGACGCGACCTCGTCTCCGGCATCCCGAAGACGGTGCGTATCCACTCCGAAGAGGTCAGGGAACACATCCAGGAACCGATCCAGCAAGTCGTCGAGGCGGTTCGCCGTGCGTTGGAGATCACGCCGCCCGAACTGGCAAGCGACATAGTAGATCGCGGGATCGTGATGACCGGCGGCGGCTCGCTGATCCGCGGACTCGATCGACTTCTGCAGGAAGAGACGAACTTACCGATCCACGTGGATGAGGAGCCGCTGACGTGCGTGGTCCGTGGCGCCGGACGCATCCTCGACGACCTCCCCAGATACAGAGGGGTGCTGTCCAGCTGAGTCGATTGGGCGGGACTCCGGAGCCGGGTGCGAAGCGGCTGCCCCGCCGTGACCTCTTGGCCCTGCTGTTCCTGCTGCTCGGCGCCGTCGTCCTGATGAGCTTGCCGCACGAGCGCCAGCTTGCCTTGGCGACGGCGGTGCGTTCGACGGCTCTGGCGCCGGTCCTTCGCCTCCACTCCTGGTTGTCCGACACGCGGACGGCTCGTTCCAGTTTCCAGCAACTGGCGGCGGACCGCGACTCGCTCGCCGCGGAGGTGCTGGCGCTGCAGGGGGTCGAGGAGGAGAACCTGCGGCTGCGGGCGCTGCTGGGGCTAGCCGCACGGGGGAGAGACCGCTTCCGAGCGGTGAACCTGACGCCCGCGGGTCGGGCTGGTGAAGGTGTGAAGCGCTCGTTCGTGCTGGATGCGGGATCGAGCGAGGGCGTCGCCGAAGACGCGCCGGTGGTCGCTCCCGGCGGACTGGTGGGCATCGTGCGGTCGGTGTACCCGGGCCAGGCGGCTGGCGACTTCTGGACCCACCCGGACTTCCGCGTCAGCGCGATGACGACCGACGGCAGCGTATTCGGGATCATAAGGCCGCTCGCTGGCACGCCCCTGGCCATGTTGCTTGAGGGAGCCCCTTTCCAAGCCGAGCTTCCCGTCGGCACCGAGCTGCTGACGTCCGGGCTGGGTGGGATCTTCCCGCGCGGTATACCGATCGGTAGGGTCAACCGGCAAACGGCGGAAGAAGCTGGCTGGGCGAAAAGCTATCTGGTGGAGCCGGCGGTCCACCCGGATGCCGTGCGCGAGGTAATGGTGCTAGTCCAGCGTGCTGATACGCTCGACTTGACGGGCCTCTGGGCGCGGCCCGAGACAGGCGAAGGGCGCTGATCGTGGCTGCAGAGACGGGTTCTCGGTTTGGACTGATCGGCGCCGTGCTAGTGCTGGCCTTCCTCCACTTCGCGCTGACCTCGCTGTTCGATTCGTGGTTCGCCAACCCTAACCTATTGCTGTGCGCGGTGCTCGTCTCGGCTCGCCAGCTGCGCCCGGGCGCGGCCGCGGCGGTCGGCTTCACCCTCGGTGTTCTCGAGGATTCTATGGCCGTCAGCCACTTCGGGCTGGCGACGCTGCTCCTCGTTCTGGTGGCCTACCTGGGCTCGCTTACGCGGGACACGTTCGTGGGTGAGGAGCCCCTGTTCATCGGCACCTACCTGTTTGTGGGAACGTGGGTGTACGAGACCGGGATCTTCTTGATCCTCGGGGCCAGCGGTGACCCGCTGTCTTACATCTTTTTGCGGGCTCCACTCGACGGACTCGCTACTGCTGTCATCGGGTACCTGACCTTGCCGTTCCTGAGGGCCCGATGAGGACTATCTCGCGGTCGCATCAGTTGTACATTCGCGGGCGCGGACGCCTGGCACGCTGGCTGGCACTGCTGGTCATCGTCGGCCTGGGCATCCAGTTCTTCAGGGTCCAGATCCTCAAGCACACTACCTACGCGCTTCAGTCGGAGGGTAATCGAGTCCGCCAGCTCCCCGTCCCGGCGGCGCGCGGTACGATCTACGATCGCAACGGCGAGGTCATCGCGGAGAACGTGCCCGGCTACTCGATAGCCGTTCTGCCGCTCTCCATGGACTCGCTGCGCGTCGTGCTCGATGAACTGGCGCCGATACTCGAGCTGTCCGGCGAGCAGTTCGAGCGCATGGTAGAGAACTATCGTCGACACCCCAACCGCCCGGTCACCGTGGCGCGGAACGCCAGCTTCGCCGAGGTCTCTGCCATCGAAGAGCGACGGGCTCACCTGCCCGGCGGTATAGTGATCGAGGCGGCCCCCAAGCGGCTCTATACGCGAAACTCGCTACTCGCTCACGTCGTCGGCTACGTGGCAGAGATCAGCGATGCCGACCTCAGGCTCCCCGAGTTCGAGGGCTACGAGCCGGGACGCATCGTCGGTCAAACCGGCGTAGAGCGCATCTACGATCGACTGCTCGCAGGTACTCCGGGTGTGCGCTACGTGGAGGTGAGCGCGCTGGGGCGGGTGGTCGGTGAGTTCAGAGGCCGCCCGATGGTGGAGCCGGTGCCCGGCCGCGATCTCTATCTGAATATCGACCTCGCGCTGCAGGAGCGTGCGGCCGAGCTGTTCCCCGACACCATGGCAGGAGCGATCGTCGCTCTGGAGCCCAGGACCGGCGCCGTCCTCGCCATGTACAGCGCGCCGAGCTACGATCCGAACCCATTCGTCGGTGGCTTCGAGCCGGCCGCCTGGCGTGCTCTCAACACGGACCCTGGTCAGCCGCTCTTCAATCGCGCCGTCACCGCCGCCTACGCACCGGGCTCGACATTCAAGCTGGTCATGGCCGGGATCGCGTTGAAGGAAGGTCACGCGGTGGTCGACACGAAGATGCAGATACCGTGCAGAGGCGCGCTCAGGTTCTACGACCGGGTCTTCCACGACTGGACCCCGGTGGGCCACGGCTCGCTCGATCTCCACGGCGCGATCCGCCAGAGCTGCGATGTGTACTTCTATCAGCTCGGCCTCAAGATGAGCCTGCCGGTTGTGCTGGCTGGTGTGAGGGACTTCGGGATCGGTCAGCCCACAGGTATCGATCTGCCGTCTGACATCGCCGGCGCGTTCCCGCCTGACACCACCTGGTACGACGAGCGGTACGGACGCAGCGGCTGGACGAACTCGGTCGTGCTGAACCTGGCGATCGGGCAGGGCGAAAACGCACAGAGCCCCTTGAAGATGACGCAGATCTTCGCCGCCCTGGCGAACGGCGGCACTCTCCCGACGCCCAGGGTGGCGAGGACCGGGACGGTTCCCGAACCTGCCGGATCGTTCCCACTGGATGCCGAGCAGTTGGCGGTCCTGGACAGCGCCCTAGTCGCGGTGCTGAACGAGCCGACCGGCACGGCCCGCGGTTCGCGCTTGCGTGACTGGACGTTGGCAGGAAAGACGGGCACGGCACAGAACCCGCACGGCGAGGATCACGCCTGGTTCATTGGTTTCGCGCCGGCCGGGGATCCGCAGATCGTAGCTGCGGCGTTGGTCGAGGGCGGCGGCCATGGCTCGTCGGCCGCGGCGCCCATCGTGTCGCGGCTCATCGACTTCTATCTGAGAGAACGCATCGTGCGTGCCGACAGCAGCGAGGCAGGGGGCGGGGACGGATGAGAGAGCGGGGGACGCTCAGTGTAGGGGACGGCGTCGTCCTGGCCCTGGTTGTTGGCCTCGCCGCCTTTGGCGTGGCGATGATCTTCTCGGCCGGGGAACTCGAAGTCCCGTCGTCGGTGACCGGCATCTGGCGAAAACAGGCGATCTGGCTCGCCATCTCTCTGGTCGCCTTCGCTTTGACACTGCGGGTCGCGGTCCGCTGGCTTGAGTGGGTCGCCCCGACTGCCTACGGCGTCGCTGTGCTGCTGCTGATCGCCGTGCTCGTCGTGGGAACCGGTGACGGGCCGCGCAGCTGGATTCGCTTCGGCGCCGTCGGGTTCCAGCCGTCTGAGTTCGCCAAGCTCGCCACGATTCTCATGCTCGCAAAGCTGAATGCCGGTCGCGAGCGGTCACCCGAGACACTCTGGGATCTCTGGCCGTACCTGGTGGTTGTTCTCGTACCGTTCGCCTTGATCACGGCGGAACCCGATCTGGGGACCGCTTCGGTGTTCGTCGCCATACTGGTCGCAGCCCTCTACTGGTCGGGACTCCCGTTCTCGAAGCTCGCGCTGTTCCTCAGCCCGCTGGTCAGCCTCGCCCTGGCGTTCTCGACTCCGCTCTGGGGTGTGTGGTTCTTGCTGCTGGTCGCCTTTCTCTACTGGACTCGCGCATACCTGACCGAGTCGCTCGCGGTCATCTTTGCCAACGTGGCGATGGGTGTGCTCGTGCGGCCCGCCTGGCGAAGCCTCGCCGAGTACCAGAAGACCCGCATTCTAGCTTTCCTGCAGCCGGAGGCCGACCCACAGGGCGCCGGCTGGCATCTGATCCAGTCGCAGGTCGCCATCGGATCGGGTGGTTGGTTTGGAAAGGGGTTCACCCTGGGAACTCAGAAACGGCTCGCCTTCCTTCCTGAACAACACACAGACTTCATCGTGGCAGTCCTGGGTGAGGAATTCGGGTTCGTCGGTGTTTGTCTCGTCTTGCTCTGCTTCGCCATCGTGCTCTGGCGTGTGCTGCTGATCGCCGAACGCTCCGATGACGCCTTCGCGTCGACCGTCGTGTTTGGCGTGATCGCGCTCTGGTTCGCGCACCTCGTCGCCAACGTCGGGATGACGGTGGGACTGCTTCCCATCACCGGTCTGCCTCTGCCCTTCGTGAGCTACGGTGGTAGCTTCCTGCTGATGTCGTTCGTCATGCTGGCAATCGTCCAGCGCGTGGCGGTGGACACCAGGACGGGAGCATAGTCGCACGGGGCAGAATCCCCCCACATGTCGGACGGCTAGAATCGCCGAAGTCGACGTCGGCCGCGGCCAGGTCGGGCGGGGCATTGCGGGCGGAGCGGAGGTGTGAGATCTTACAAAGCCTATCTCCTCCACAGGATGGAGCCCCAACACATGGCTTGGTTTCGGAAAGAAAAGAAGAAGCTGGTCAAGCAGAAGCGGGAATTGCCGGCGGACGTTTGGAAGAAGTGCGACGGATGCGGCGAGATCATCTACCGTGAGAAGCTGAACGAGAACGCCGGCGTCTGCGGCAAGTGCGGATACCATTTCCGCATTGGCCCCGCGGACTATGCCCGCCTGCTGCTCGATGACGCGCTGGAGAACGAGTACGATTCCGAACTGCGGTCGGTCGACCCGCTGAAATTCGTCGGACCGACGCCGTACGCGGAGCGCTACGAGCGAGCGATCAAGAAGGGCGGTAAGAAGGAGGCGGTTCTCACGGGCGCCGGTCACGTCGAGGGCATGCCAGTCCAGTTCGGAGTCATGGATTTCGGATTCATCGGCGGCTCGATGGGTTCCGTTGTCGGCGAGAAGATTGCGCGGGTCGCGGAGCGCGCCCTCGACGAAAAGAACCCTTTGATAATCGTCTCGGCCTCGGGCGGTGCCCGTATGATGGAGGGCGTGCTCTCGCTAATGCAGATGGCAAAGACATCGAGCGCCTTGGGACGGATGCACAGATCGCGGTTGCCGTACATCTCCATCCTAACCCACCCGACCACCGGTGGTGTCACGGCCTCCTTCGCTATGCTCGGTGACGTCATCATCGCCGAGCCCGGTGCGCTAATTGGCTTCGCCGGCCCGCGGGTCATCGAGCAGACCATCGGCCAGGAGTTGCCCGACGGGTTCCAGCGCGCCGAGTTCCTGCTCGAGCACGGCATGGTGGACATCGTGGTGCCGAGACCGGAGTTGAAGCCGACGGTATCGAAGCTTCTCCAGCATATGGTGGGCTGATAGCGGTATGCGGTATGCAGTATGCAGTGTGCGGTGGTGGCCGGTCCTTACTTGAGACCGCACACCGCACACTACCCACCGTCCAGCTACCTCGTATAATTAGGCTCCATGTATTCAGGGGCGTGCCGTGACGAGCTCTGATCTCTCGGAGCTGCTCGGACTGCAGCCTACCGGGCAGATCCACTGGGGTCTGCGACGGACCCGTGCCATGCTGCACGGCGTGGGCCGGCCACACATGACCTACCGATCCGTGCACATTGGTGGGACTAATGGCAAGGGCTCGGTGGCGGCGATGGTCGCTAGCATCTTGAGTGCCGCCGGACAACGGGTCGGCCTGTACACATCTCCGCACCTCGTCGAGTTCGCCGAGCGGATACAGGTGGATGGGCGCCCCGTCGACGAGGAGTTGCTCGGCGCGTGTGCGCGTCGGCTGCGCCCGCTCATGAAGGAAGGCACGACGTTCTTCGAGACGGCTACTGCGCTGGCTTTGCTTTGCTTCGCGGAAGCCGAGGTCGATTTCGCAGTCGCGGAGGTCGGTCTGGGTGGGAGGCTGGACGCGACGAACGTGCTGCTGCCCGAGGTAGCGGCGGTTACGAACGTCGCTTGGGACCACTCCGAGTATCTGGGTAACACCCTCTCGGCCATCGCCGGGGAGAAGGTGGGGATCGCCAAGCCCGGAGTGCCGCTGGTCCTGGGCCGTCTCGAGCCAGAGGCGGGCAGGATCATACGACAGACCGCGGAGCGAGTGGGCGCACCGCTTTCGCAGATCGGCTACGACGCAGGTGTGCGGCGCATTAGAATCCACCGCGACCACACCGATCTGGAGTACGTCGGGCCCGACTCGGATGAAGCGATCTCTCTGCGTTGCCCGTTGGTCGGCTACCATCAGGCATGGAACGTCGGGCTCGCCGCACTCGCGGTCCAGAATCTGCCCCGGCCGTGGCGGCCGGCGCCGGCGGCGTTGCAACAGGGGATCGCCGATGTCCGCTGGCCCGGCAGGCTACAGATCGAGGAACGCGGCGATCGAACTTGGGTGCTAGACGTTGCGCATAATGTTGTCGGCGTGGAAGCGCTCGCGCAGGCGCTGACAAGTCTCGACCTTCGAGGTCCCCTGGCGCTGGTGGTGGCGATCTTGGGCGACAAACCGTGGCCCGAGATGCTGCCGCCGCTGTTGGCGCTGGCAGACGTCTCGATCTTTACCGTGGCTCCGAGCTCGCCGCCGGAGAGACGTTGGAACGCCGAAGCAGTGGCAGCGACTATATCGAGCTATTCGGTGGAGGTGATTGAGGATTTCGGGGCGGCCCTGCAGCACGCATCGCAGGTCGCTTCGACCATAGTAGTGACCGGCTCGAACCATACGGTGGGCGACGCGATGCGTGAGCTGGGTATGCCGGTCTCCTTGCTCGACACGAACACGGTCGGATAGATTCGCGATGGTGGAACTCAAAGGGTTGCCGGGGTTTAGGGATTTCTATCCTGAGGAGATGGCCGCTCGCTCGTACCTGATCGGCGTGTGGAGAGATGTCGCGCGGCGGTACGGGTTCGAGGAGTACGACGGGCCGCCGCTCGAGGCGCTGGAGCTCTATACTCGCAAGTCGGGTGAGGAGATCGTTCAGCAGCTCTACGAGTTCGAGGACAAGGGTGGGCGCAGGGTCGCACTACGGCCCGAGATGACGCCGAGCCTGGCCCGCATGGTTGGAGTTCGGGCGTCGGCGCTTCGAAAGCCCGTCCGCTGGTTCTCGACGCCGCAGCTCTTCCGTTACGAGCGCAAACAGCGCGGTCGCCTGCGGGAGCATTTCCAGCTCAACCTGGACATCCTTGGGGAAGAAGATGTTCTGGCCGACGCCGACTTGCTCGCCGCGGCAATTGACATCATGCGCGCCACGGGGCTCGATTCGACCCAGGTTAGGGCACGGGTCTCTGACCGTCGCGTGCTGGCGGCGATCTTTGTGCACATCGGCGTGCCGGAGACGAAGCTCGAGTCCGTCTACCAAGTCGTCGACAAAAAAGATCGCGAGCCTCGCGACCGTCTAGAGGCCAGACTCGCCGAGCTCGGCCTCGAGCCGGACACGGTTGCCGGGGTGTTCGATGCTACTGAGCTTCGGGGCATCGAAGAGCTCGGGGCACGCTTCGGCGAGGTTCCGAGCGTCGCGGAGCGCGTTGCGGAACTCGCCACCTATCTCGAGCACCTCGAGAATCTGGGTGTCGTCGAGTTCGTCGATATCGATCTCTCGGTGGTCCGCGGGCTGGCCTATTACACCGGTATCGTCTTCGAGTTGTGGGACGCAGGTCGAAAACTGCGTGCCATATGTGGTGGCGGTCGCTACGATGATCTCCTCGGTCTGATAGCCGGAGTCGACATGCCGGCGATCGGGTTCGGGATGGGCGATGTCGTGCTCACCGAGTTGCTGCACGACCACGGGTTGCTGCCTGAGCCCGGTCGAGCGCTCGACTGCTTTGTCGCTTGGCTGGGCGCCGATGGCCGCAGCCAGGCACTCCGCGCCGCTCGAGCCATCAGGGCGGTCGGCCTGTCGGCGATATTCGAGTTCCGTGATCGCCGACTCGGCAACCAGTTGAAGAGCGCCGACCAGCTCGGCGCCCGCCGGGCAGTGATCATCGGACCTCGAGAGATCGAGGCGAGCCAGGCCCGGATACGTGACATGTCGACGGGCGAGGAACGTGTCGTCCCCTTCGACGAGTTGGGCTCGACGCTGGCTGCGGAGCTGGCTGATGGTTAGCGGCGAGCGTCAGGCGCCACGGCGCGCGGCCCGCAGACCGAGTGTGCGCGAGCGCTGGGAGGCGACGGCGGTGGATGAGGATACGGCGCTGGAGGCGATGACCGAGGAGCTGATGGACCGGGTGGTAGGCCCCGCCTGGGAACGGCTCGGTCCGTTGAGTGCCGGTGCGGTTGCGGGCAGCGTGGCCATCGTGGGCGCCAGGGGTTTGCTGCGTCGGCTGTTCGGCCGGCGCTACGGACGGATCCTCAGCTGGTTGGGTGCCGTTTCGCTAGTACCGGTGGCCCTCTGGCTGCTCTCTGGAAGCGAAGGTGAAAAGGACTCGGAGCCGCAGGCCGAAGATAACCCGTCCGGCCTGCCTGACGGAGGACACGAGAAAATCGATGGCTGAAGATAAGGCGCTGACCCCGCGGAGTGAGGATTTCTCCGCCTGGTACAACGGAGTTGTCCAGCGAGCTGAGTTGGCGGGATACTCGCCGGTGCGCGGCTGCATGGTGATCCGGCCGCACGGCTACGCCATCTGGGAGCTCATGCAGGGGGCCCTGGACGGCATGTTCAAGGCCACAGGTCACCAGAACGCGTACTTCCCGCTCTTCCTGCCCCGGAGCTTCTTGCAAAAGGAGGCCGAGCACGTCGAGGGGTTCGCGCCCGAGATTGCGCTGGTAACGCATGGCGGCGGCAAAGAGCTCGAGGAGCCGCTCGTGGTGCGCCCCACGTCGGAAGCCATCATCTGGCCGATCATGGCCGACTGGATTCAGAGCTACCGAGATCTGCCGATGCTGATCAACCAGTGGGCGAACATCGTCCGCTGGGAGATGCGAACCCGGCCGTTCCTGCGGACCCTCGAGTTCCTCTGGCAGGAGGGGCACACCGCGCACGCGACGTGGGACGATGCGCAGCGCGAGACGCTGCTGATCCTCGGCCTCTACCGGCGGTTCATGGAGGAGTGGATGGCCATGCCTCCGGTGACCGGGATCAAGACAGAGTGGGACAAGTTCGCCGGCGCCGACCGCACCTACGCCTGCGAGGCGATGATGCAGGACAAGTGGGCGCTACAGGCGGGCACGTCGCACAACCTGGGTCAGAACTTCGCTCGCGCCTTCGACGTGAAGTACCAGACGGAAGACGGCGCGCACGATTATGTCTGGAGCACGTCTTGGGGGGTCTCGACACGATTGGTCGGTGGTCTGGTGATGACGCACAGCGACGACACCGGCCTCGTCCTGCCGCCGAAGCTGGCGCCGATTCAGGTGGTCATCGTGCCGATCTGGAAGTCGGATGATGACAAGGGACGCGTACTGGATGCCGGTGCACGGCTGGCGAAGAACCTCGACGCCGATCTGCGCGTCAGGTTTGATGACCGCGATACCCTGAACCCGGGTGCGAAATACTACGAGTGGGAAGGTAAGGGCGTTCCTGTCCGCATCGAGATTGGGCCGAAGGATCTGGAGAAGCGACAGGTCATGGCAGTCTTGCGCTTCTCCGAAGATCCCAAGGCCAGGAAGTTCGCGATCGCCGAGGACGAAGTCACTGCCCGAATCCCCGCGCTGCTCGATGAGATGCAGGCCGCGCTACTGGCTGCCGCGCTTCGGCGCCGCGAGGAGAATTCCTACCGCGGCGTCACCGATTACAACGAGTTCAAGAAGATCATCTCGTCCAGCGGCGGATTCATCTACACCGGCTACTGCGGCGCCGAGGAATGCGAGTTGAAGGTAAAGGACGACACGAAGGCCACCGTTCGGCTAATTCCCGATGAAGACTTCGCCAGCGACGAGGTGCCGGACAAGTGCATCTGCGGTGGCCCGGCTGAGACAGAGGTGGTTTGGGCAAGGGCGTACTGATCAGTGAGCAGTAAGCAGTGAGCGGTAGGCGGTGAACGGTGGAGGTGGCCAAGTACTGCTCACCGCTCAAAGCCAACACGAAGGCGGTATGACAATCGGCACGTTACCGAAAGACCGAATCCTCATCCTGGATTACGGTAGCCAGTACACCCAGCTCATCGCTCGGCGTATCCGGGAGGAGCGGGTCTACTGCGAGATCCACCCGCCGACGCAGCCGGCCGCGTGGGTGCGGGAGTGGGGGCCCAGCGGTGTGGTCTTATCGGGCGGCCCGGCGAGCGTCTACGGCGACGATGTGCCTACCGCCGATGCCGAGTTGCTCGAGCTCGGCGTTCCGCTGCTCGGTATTTGCTACGGCATGCAGCTCATCGCGCAGCTGGTGGGCGGGGTGGTCGAGAGCGCGACCCGGCGCGAGTATGGCCGCGCAGAACTCGAGATCGTCGAGCCCAACGATCTGTTTGACGGGTTCGAGTCTGGCGAGCGCTCCACGGTCTGGATGAGCCACGGCGACCGAGTTGAGGCGATGCCTTCCGGTTTCGAGGTTTTGGCTGCGACCGATGCGGTACCGGTGGCAGCTTTTCGCAGCACGGACCGTCCGATCTTCGGCGTTCAGTTCCATCCCGAGGTCGCCCACACGGCTCGCGGCGGCGAAATCATCTCGAACTTCCTCTTCCGCGTGTGTCGTTGCGAGCCGAGCTGGACCGCGGGCTCGTTCATCGAGAGCCAGGTGAAAGGGATTCGCGAGCAGGTCGGCGATCGCGGGCACGTGATCTCGGGGCTGTCGGGTGGCGTCGATTCGTCGGTGGCCACCGCCCTCGTGCACCGTGCGGTCGGCGACAAGCTGACGTGCATCTTCGTCGATACTGGGCTGCTGCGAAAAGGCGAGCGCGACTGGGTCGCCCGCACCTTCCGTCAGCACCTGGGCATCGAGCTGCGGGTCGTAGATGCGCCCGACACGTTCATCAACCGGCTGGCGGGTGTGGAGGACCCGGAGGAGAAGCGTCGGATCATAGGCCACACTTTCATCGAGGCGTTCGAGCAGGAGGCCCACTCGATGGGCTCGCAGGTTCAGTTCCTCGTCCAGGGCACGCTTTATCCCGATGTCATCGAGTCGCTCTCGGTGCGTGGCCCCTCCGACACCATCAAGACCCACCACAATGTCGGCGGCCTGCCCGAGCAGTTGCCGTTCGGGCTGATCGAGCCGCTTCGCGAGCTCTTCAAGGACGAGGTGCGCCAGGTCGGGCGCGAGCTCGGGCTGCCCGAAGAGCTCGTCGGCCGACACCCGTTCCCCGGGCCAGGACTAGCCGTGCGCGTCGTGGGAGAAGTGACACGAGAGCGGCTGGCCGTGCTGCGCGAGTCGGATGCCATTTACCTGGAGGAGATCCGCGCCGCGGGGCTCTACGATGAGATTTGGCAGGCGTTTGCGGTCCTGCTGCCCGTGCAATCGGTCGGCGTCATGGGCGACGGCCGTACCTACGAGAACGTCATTGCGCTGCGTGCGGTGACCAGCCGCGACGGCATGACCGCCGACTGGTACCAGTTCCCGCACGAAGTGCTAGGCCGGATCGCTACGCGCATCATCAATGAAGTCGCCGGCATCAATCGCGTCTGTTACGACGTCAGTTCGAAGCCGCCGGCGACCATCGAATGGGAGTGAGCGTGGCAGCCGTCGCACTCACCGATCTGGTCGCCTACCTCGACGACTATCTCGACCTCGCCAACGTTCCAGACTACCCCGATGCTTGGAACGGGCTGCAAGTGGAGAACGGCGGGACGGTTGAGAGAATCGCCGCCTGCACGGATGCCTGTCAGGCAACCTTCGAGGCGGCCGCCGGTCTCGGCGCCGACCTGCTGCTCGTGCACCATGGTCTCTTCTGGGGTAAAGGTGTCACGCCGCTTACCGACCGCCGTTACCAGCGCGTGCGGCAGCTGATCACGGCCGATATCGCGCTCTACTCTTCGCACCTACCGCTCGATGCGCACCCCGAGATCGGTAACAACATCGAGCTGGCCCGCGGGATACGACTGAACGTCGAAGGCCGCTTCGGCGAGTACGAGGGTCTGGCGATCGGATTCTGGGGCGAGCTACAGCTGACCCGCGGCGAGCTGAGCGCGCGGCTCGAGAAGTTGCTCGGAACGGAGCCCTTCCTGATCGCGGCGGGGCCCGAGGAGGTGCGGCGGGTCGGTGTTGTAACGGGTGGAGGCGCGTCGATGATCTCACAGGCGCGCGACGCCGGGCTCGACACTTTCGTCACCGGTGAAGGGCCGCATCACAGCTACTTCGATGCGCAGGAGTGGGGGCTCAACGTTCTGTTCGCCGGTCACTACGCGACGGAGACGCTGGGCGTGAAAGCCCTCGCCCGCCACGTCGCGGAGAAGTTCGGGCTAGAGTGGGAGTTCATCGACCATCCGACGGGGCTCTGAGGAGGGAGTCCGAGTTCCCCGTACCTCTCTCCCCCCCTGCTCCCTAGCCGAATCCGGCCGTTCCGGGTCCCTGATCCGCTCCTCGATCTCCTCCCAGAGCTCGGCAAGATATTCGGGGTCTTCGCTGTGGCGGCGGCCGAACTCGAGCAGGTCGTCCTCGGTCAGCCCGCGCCGCGCGAGGATCGCGCGAGCGGCTTCTGTAGCAGCGACGGAGTCCTCGGCGACCTCCGCTGCCTGGAGAATCTCTATGTACGTCTCGACGTACTCCTGGCGGCTGATTCCGACGTCTTGGTCGCCTGCGCCACGTCCACAGGCGACGAGAGGCAGCAGGGCGCCCAGGGCCATCACGGCTCCGAGCGCCCTGTGCTCGCCACGGACCCGTGTCCGCCTCAGCGCGATGCCGCCTTCGCGTCGGCGTTCGAGTAGCGGTAGAAGAACCACAGGACCAACGGGAACACCAGGAGCCCGAGCAGCCCCTGGATCAACGGGTTACTGACAATCACTGGGAGCGTGACGTTGGCGACGATCAAGCCGGCGATGATCACCCCCATCAACGCCTCGCCGGCCACGAATCCTGAGGCCACCAGGATACCGGTGTTCGTGGCACGCTCCATAGCGTGATCCGGGTACTTCTTCGCCATCAAGATTCTGTCGACGATCCACTTGAACACACCGCCGACGAAGATCGCGAACGTGCTGTAGATCGGCAGGTACATACCGACGGCGACAAGCATCGGCGACGGTGCCCTGACCAAGACGAGCATGACGCCGAACAGCATGCCCGCCAGGAAGAGCGGCCAGACCATCTCGCCGCCTACGATGCCCTGGCTGACCAGCGCCATGAGGCCCGCCTGCGGCGCCGGCAACGCCAGGCTCGGGTCGGCGCCCGGAGCACCGGCGAATCCATAGGCGCGGCCCAGCAGCCAGAGCGCGACGCCGAGAGCCGGTGCAGCGAAGACCACCGCGATGAGTTCGCCCTTCTGCATCGATGACGGTGTTCCGCCCAAGATGTGGCCAACCTTCAGGTCCTGCATCATGTCGCCGGCAATCCCCATGGCGCAGCACACGACGGCCGCCACACCGAGCACCGCCATCACTCCCTGGTCACCGGTCAGTCCGATGGCCACCATTAGCAGCGCCGCCAGGATCAGAGTCGTAAGGGTGAGGCCGCTGATCGGGTTGTTGCTACTGCCGATCACGCCCACCAGGTAGCCGGCGACGGCGGCAAACAGGATTCCCGCCACCACCATCACGATCGCGGCGACGAACGAACCGCCGAAGCTCTCGCTGAAGTAGTAGTAGAGGACCCAGATCGGGACGAGCAGGCCGAGGATCCCGAACACGACCCAGCGGTACCTGAGGTCCTGTTCCAGACGATTATCCGCTTCCACTCCCTTCACCTGCTTGACGTCCGCCAGCACCCGGCCCATGCCGGCCAGCAGGCTTTTCCGCATGCTCCACAACGTCCAGAAGGCGCCGACGACCATCGTTCCCACCGCCAGCGGGCGTACCATCGTCTGCCACACCACGTTCTGAGCCACAGCGGCCCAGCATGGCGCGGCTGCCTGGTTGGCCGTGCACCAGGCCGGGTCCGTCGCCAGGGCCACGAGGTCACGGTTCACAAAGCCCATCACAGGCGCCAGGCACCACCAACCGAGCACGCCGCCGGCGAAGACCACCGCCGCCAGGCGCGGGCCGATGATGTAGCCGACCCCCAACAGGGCGGGTGAAGCCGAGGGCGTGGAGAGATAGATGCCACCCGTGTACGCCTCGGGTAGGTTGCCTCCAGCGACGCGGGCCTCGCCCCATGACCAGAAGCCGGTCATGTTGCGCAGCAGCACGCGAACGCCGGAAGCGTTTCTGATGACCTCGAGGAACGCGGCCGTGAGGCCTGCGATCACGAGATATCTGCCCCCTGTTGCACCTTTCTGACCCGCCTTGTGGATCTCACCGGCGGCCACCGATTCGGGGAACGGTAGCCCCGCATCTTCAACCAACGTGCGGCGCAGGATGATGACGAAAAACACGCCGAGCATACCGCCGATCAGCATGATCACGACTGAGAGCCCGACGTTCACGCTCTCCCAAACGCCGGCGATGACGAAAGCTGGGATCGTGAAGATCGCGCCCGCGACCAGCGCCTCGCCCACCGAGGCGGTGGTCCGTGCGACATTCTCTTCGAGGATCGTCCCGCCCACCGGTCGCAGCATAGCCATGGCCACGACCGCCGCCGGGAACGTCGCCGCGATCGTTAGCCCGGCCACCATACCGATGTAGGCGTTGGCCGCGCCCAGGATGACCGCCATCACTACGCCGAGCAGCACCGCGCGCAGCGTGAACTCCTTCATCCCCGTGTCCGCCGGTACATAGGGCTCGTAGGGTTTCGGATCCATCGAGATCCTCCTCGAGGTGTGGGATTCCGGTCGTCTCGGCGGTGCTGGCCTGCTCCCGGGACCTCGCCACCGAGCGCGCGTTCTGGTTAGGTGATTGTGAAGCCGCGACAGGGTAGGACGCCGTCGGCGGCGTGTCAAGCGCAAGGGGTCGGGCACCGGCGGCGCTGGTTTCGGGGCGGCCGCTCCCGTATTCTAGTGCGAAAGCACAGTCCGTCGTCCAGGTGCGCACCTCGATCAGAGCTTCCAGCAGTGGGGCCAGGCGATCATGTCGAGTAAAGCTCGGGATCCACGCGAGATCATCACCCCTGACGCCTTCTCGGTGGCCCCCGAACTGCTCGGTACGCCGTTAGCCCGACCGTGGCGCAGAGGCGTTGCGATGGGGCTCGACCTGCTCCTGATCGCCATAGTCGCCGGACTACGCATCTCCTGGTTCCTTTTGTTTTCCGCTCTTACGATCCTCCTGTTCCGGGCGGCGATGCGCCCGTCGGCCAGCGCGCTCCGTAAGGGGACTCGGCGGGCGGTCTTCGGCGCGGCGGCGGCGTTTGCCCTGATCGCGGCGCTGATCGCCGGATACGAAACCTTCACCAGTTTCAACCCGCTGTCCTGGATCGCCGCCGAGGAATCGGCAGAGGCCGAGGTCGCGGAGGAATGGGGTGTAATGGATGCCTTGGGGACGGCGCGGGACGCCGTCGCGGTCCAGTCGGCTGTGTCGGCGGCCGAGATGACGGATGCAGCGACCCGACTCGGCGAACGTTTGCGGAGCATGGGGGTCGCGCGCGGCGAGATCCGCACGACGCTGAACGAACTGGTCGAGGGCAGGGAAGAACCTTGGGCACGGGACGCGATGGCTGCCGCGCTGGCGAACCTGGACCTCGAGCGGCGGGCCGTCGCCGGGCCGGCCGACTCCGACTCGCTCCTGCTCGCCTACGCCGCCGCTCTGCAAGCGGGCGATTCGGCTGCCATGGTCGCGCTGCGTGAGCCACTGGTCGATGCGATCGGCGCCGAACGCATCACAGCCCTGGAGGAGCGGAATGAGCAGCTGGCTGCCGATAACGAAGATCTGGAACAACGACTCGAGGAGGAAAGCAACCGCGGGCTCATCAGCCTGATCACCAGTATCTTAGACGAGGTCGGCATCGAGTTCGGCTGGTCGGCTCTTTATTTCACCTTCTTCCCGGTGATCTGGCGCGGACGGACGCCGGGCAAGCGCTTGTTGCGGATGCGGATAGTGCGGCTGGACGGTAGGCCACTCGGCTGGTGGTCCGCTTTGAACCGTTTTGGCGGCTACGCCGCCTCGATCTTCACCGGCCTGCTCGGTTTCTTTGAGATGTTCTGGGACGACAACCGGCAGGCCATGCAGGACCGGATTGCCGCCACGGTGGTCGTGCTGGAGACTGGTGGCCGAGCCCGATCGTCCGGGTGAGGCGGCGAAACCAGAGCGGTAGGAAACCTCGTAAGTTTGGGTGGCGCCCGGTCTGCCGGGCTCGCGAAACACTGGCAGTGACTACTGATCACCGATAACTGGAAGTTCAGGAGGAACAGTGGAAAACGAATCGGGTTCGAACGCGTCCGGACGCGGCGCGCTGGCTGAATTCAAGGACGCCGTCACCAATCTGTTCGATCAGGTGAGCAGCCAGGTGACCAGCCTGATCCCCGACCTCGGCTTCGGGCGCGAGTTCCCCAGGCATGAGCTGCGGGTCGAAGACGACGGCTACCGAGTCTTGATCGAGCTCCCCGGCTTCAGGCGTGAGGAGATCGACGTGTCGGTGGTCGGCCGCACCCTCACCGTCTCCGGTCAGAGAGCGCGCTTCGAGCCGCCGGCCGGTGGCCGGATGCTGCGCAGTGAGCGACCCTCTGGTGAGTTCGAGCTGACCGTCCGACTACCCTCCGAGGTAGACGCTATCGCTGTGGCCGCCCAGATGCGAGACGGCGTTCTGGACGTCCGCTTGCCCGAATCGAAAGAGACACGCGGGCGCAGCGTCGATGTCGACGAGGGATCCGATAACCAGCACGGCGAACCAGGAGCTCAGGCCGATGGATAGAATCGACAAGGATGAGCTGCGCGAGGCGCAGCAGAGTGAGGCCACCCGAGAAGCGCGAGAGGCCCGGGCCCGCCGTCGCCGTTACCTGCGACCGCCCGTAGACATCTACTCGACCGCGTCGGAGATGGTCGTCCTCGCCGACATGCCGGGCGTCCAGAAGGCCGACCTCGACATAACGGTCGAGCGCGACGAGCTCGTCATCGAGGCCAAGGCCGCAGGTCGTGCCGAGGAGGAGAGCACGCTGCCCTGGGGTTATTACCGCCGCTTCAGGCTCAAGACCGCCTTCGATCGCGAGGGCATCTCCGCCGGCCTCGACAATGGCATTGCACGTATCACCCTGCCCAAGGCTGCCAGCGAACAGGCGCGCAAGGTCGAGGTCGACTGAGGTGGAGCACCGTCGCCTGGCCGGCTGCCCGCGCCAGGCGGCTTCCTTCTTCGCCATCGCCGAGCGGTGTCGCACTGCCGTTATGGCAGCTTTCCGTGGCACGCGAGTTGCCCCTTAGATAGCGGTTTTGTGGCTCTAGACGTCGCGTTGCGCCTGACCTGGAGGCGAAGGGCGGCGCAGTGCGACTTGCAGGAGGGAAGAGCGGTAGATGATCTCGTTTGACCGATTGACGGTGAAGGCAGGAGAGGCGCTTCAGGCCTCGATCAGCTTGGCCACGGGGCGGGGAAACCCGGCGGTGGAGGACATCCACCTGCTCCAGGCGTTGCTGGAGCAGGAGGGCGGCGTGGCCGGGCCGCTGCTGGGGCGTGTTGGCGTCCGTTACGAGCAACTGGGTAAGAAGGTGAGCGAGGCGCTGGAGCGATTGGCGCGCCAGGAGGGTGCATCCGGCGCGATGCCGTCGCGGGAACTGGGCCAGGTGTTGGATGAGGCCGAGAAGGAAGCGCGGGAGCTCGGCGACCAGTTCGTCTCGAGCGAGCATCTGCTGCTGGCGCTGCACTCGAAGGCGGCGAGCACGGCGGGTCCTTTGCTCAAGGGTCTGGGCTCGACGCGCGACGGTCTGTTGCAGGCGATCCGGGACATGCGTGGGCCGCACCGTGTGACTGATCGGGATGCGGAGGAGAAGTATCAGACGATTCAGAAGTTCACGATCGACCTGACCGACATGGCGCGGCGTGGCAAGCTCGACCCGGTGATCGGGCGGGACGAGGAGATCCGCCGGGTCATCCAGGTGCTGTCGCGCCGCACGAAGAACAACCCGGTGCTGATCGGCGAGCCGGGCGTCGGCAAGACGGCGATCGTCGAGGGGCTCGCCCAGCGCATCGTGAACGGGGATGTGCCCGAGTCGTTGCGCAACAAGCAGCTCATCCAGGTCGATATCGCGAGCATGATCGCGGGTACGAAGTATCGCGGCCAATTCGAGGAACGTTTCAAGGCGCTGCTGAAGGAGATCACCGAGAGCGAGNNATCGACGAGCTGCATACGATCGTCGGTGCCGGCGCGGCGGAGGGCGCCGTAGATGCGGGCAATATGATGAAGCCGTTGCTCGCCCGCGGGCAGTTACGAGTCGTCGGTGCGACGACGCTCAACGAGTATCGCGAGCACGTCGAAACCGACACTGCCCTCGAGCGGCGTTTCCAGCCGATCTTCACCTCCGAGCCGAGCGTCGAGGATACGGTCGGGATCCTACGCGGTCTGAAGGAGCGCTACGAGGTTCATCACGGCGTACGGATAACCGATGGCGCCATCGTTTCGGCGGCACGGCTCTCCAATCGCTACATCGCCGATCGCTTTCTACCCGACAAGGCCATCGACTTGATCGATGAGGCGGCCTCGATGCTGAGGATCGAGATAGATTCGATGCCGCTCGAGATCGACGAAGTGGAACGGCGGACAGTTCAGCTCGAGATCGAGAAGCAGGCCTTGCAGAAGGAAGAGGACAAGGAGAGCGTCAAACGGCTGGAGCGCCTCGAGAAGGAGTTGGCCGAGCTGCGCGAGCGGTCTGCCGGCATGAAAGCGAAGTGGCAGGCCGAGAAGGAGGCGATTGAGAACATCCGCACCCTCAAGAGCCTGATCGAGAACCTGCGGATCGATGCCGAGCAGGCGACGCGGACCGGCGAGCACGGCAAGGTGGCGGAGATCGTGCACGGCAAGATCCCGGCGATGGAGAAGGAGCTGGAGGGGGCGACCGAGAAGCTCGCCCAGCTCCAGCAAGAGTCGCGCTATCTCAAAGAAGAGGTGACCGAGGAAGACATCGCGGCGGTCGTCTCGCGCTGGACGGGTATTCCGGTTTCCAAGATGATGGAGAGCGAGCGCGAACGGCTCGTCCAGCTCGAGGAGCACCTGCACCGGCGCGTCGTCAATCAGAGTCAGGCGATCGAGGCGGTGGCCAACGCCGTGCGTCGTAACCGGGCGGGTCTGCAAGATCCGAATCGTCCGGTAGGCAGCTTCATATTTCTAGGTCCGACCGGCGTTGGAAAGACCGAGACCGCTCGGGCGCTGGCGGAGTTCCTGTTCGACGACGAGGCGGCGATGGTGCGTCTCGACATGTCGGAGTACATGGAGCGTCACTCGGTGGCCCGGCTCATCGGAGCACCGCCCGGCTATATCGGCTACGAGGAGGGCGGCCAGCTGACCGAGCGCGTTCGCCGCCGGCCCTACAGCGTCGTCCTGTTCGACGAGATCGAGAAGGCGCACCCCGACGTCTTCAACATCCTGCTGCAGGTGCTCGAGGACGGGAGACTCACCGATAGTCACGGCCGGACAGTGGATTTCCGCAACGCGGTCCTGATCATGACCTCCAACATCGGTGGCCAGTGGATCCTCGAACCGGAGGCCGAGGGTGACTGGAAAGAGGTCGAAAAGCGTGTCTGGGACGGTCTGCGCGCCACCTTCAGACCCGAATTCCTGAACCGCGTCGATGACATCATCATCTACCAAATGCTGGGCCGCGATGAACTGAGACGGATCGTCGACCTGCAACTCGAACGTGCCGGCTCGCTACTGGCCGATCAGAACTTGACGCTCGAGGTCACGGACGCGGCGCGTGACTTGATATCGACGGAAGGGTACGAGCCCGCCTTCGGCGCCCGGCCGCTGAAGCGCGCGCTCCAGCAATTGGTATTCAATCCGCTATCCACGGCGGTCCTCGAGGGTCGCTTCAGTGAGGGCGACAAGATCGTCGTCGATCGTCAGCCCGGCGAAGACCAACTCTCGTTCCGGAAAGCGGAGTGAGCCGTCGCCGAAAAGTCCGACACTGGACAGCCAACAGCCGGGCAGATCGTCGATAACCGGCTGTCGGCTGTCGAGATGTTCCGTCATTCTCGCTTTGCACAACAAGACCTGTGCAGTCGACAACCGGCCTGGTTTACTCTATAGTTCTAGCCGGTACACGATCGAGAGTTCATCATTCCCTTGACTGGGGGTCAAAAGGTGCGTAAGGCTGATCGAGTGGCGGTGTTGGCCGCGGTCCTCGTCGGACTAGTCGGCTGTGGCGGCGGTGGCGGTACCTCTTCCATCGACGTGCCGGTGGGTGCGGCGACGCCGGAAGAGGCGGTCGAAGCGTTCCTTAGCGCGGCCAAGGAAGCGCAGGAGGCGAAGGCAGCGGGCGAGTTCGAGCGGGTGCGAGTTGCGTACCAAAGGATGGCCGCCGTGTTCGGCACGGACCAGGGCTCGATCTCCAGGGCTTACCCGGAACAGGAAGTCACGGATCGGATGATCGTTCTCGCGGCCTGCCTACGCCCCGTCAGTTTCCGTATCACGTCGCAGCCGGACTTCTCCGCCCGCGAGCGAGGGGAATCGCTCGTCACGGCCGAGATCGCCCGCACGCCGACGAACGTTACTCTGCCGTTCCGGGTCGTCCTCGCCAGAGACGACCGCTGGTACATCGAGCAGATCATTCTCTCGCTGCAAACGTTCGAGTGCTGAGCTGCCGCTTGCACGGCGCGGGCGGCTGCCGCCTAGCCCGTCCGAGCGGAGAGTTCGAGGAGCACTCCTCCGGTGCCGGCTGGGTGGAGAAAGGCTACCGGCCGGCCACCGGCCCCGCGCCTGGGAGCCTCACCGATGGGAGCCAGCCCGGCCGCCTGGCAACGCTCGAGCGCTGCCTCTATGTCCTCTACCTCGAGAGCTATGTGGTGCAGGCCGGGGCCGCGCTTTGCCAGGAAGCGTCCCACGGGCGAATCGGCGGCGGTCGGCTCGAGGAGTTCCAGCCGGGTGTCACCAAGGTCGAAGAAGGCGATCCGCACCTGCTCCGACTCGACGACCTCGCGGCCCGCAGCGGGCCGCCCCAGGACCGCGTTGTAGACGGCCACCGCGGCATCGAGATCCGTTACGGCGATCGCTACGTGCTCGAGACGTGCCTCTAGTCCCATCGGGAACCCCTTGACGAAGGTATACGTTACAGAGCCAATGCGAGGCCAGCCGCTGCCAGCCTCGGCGGCGCGAGCCGGAAGATTATGATATAATTGGTGCCATGTGAAAGGGGCTGGCGTAAGACGCCGGTCGGCAACCTGGGAGCGTCGGAATTGGAGAGAGTAATGGGGTTCGTGAAAGAGGTCACCGACGAGACGTTCGCTGAGGAGGTCGAGCAGATCGATGGCGTGGCGATGGTCGACTTCTGGGCCGCCTGGTGCGGGCCTTGTCGCCTGGTAGCGCCGATCGTCGAGGATCTGGCACAGGAGTACGAGGGCCAGATCAAGGTAGCGAAGCTCGATGTCGATGCGAGTCAGCGGACGGCGTTTCGGTTCAATATACGGTCGATACCTAGCATCTTGTTCTTCAAGGACGGGGAGCACGTAGATACGGTGATCGGCTATGTCCCCAAGCAGGCCCTGGAACAGAAGCTCAAGCAGCACTTGGACTGAGACGGCCGGTACCGTAGGCCCGATCGGAACGCCCCCGCAGACATTGCGGGGGCGTTTGCTGTATGGGCACACCGGACGTCGAACCTTGCACATTGAACATCGAACGTCGAGCTCCAGACAGTCTGACGCTCGACGTACGACGTTCGATGTCCGATGTTCGATGTTCTCTTGCCCGTCTGTTAACTTTAGGCGTTGCTCAGACACGACGAGAGGACCATGACGAGGACAGGCACTCTCTATCTCATCAGCACTCCTATCGGCCATCTCGGCGACATGACCCACAGGGCCGAGCAGTCGCTGCGTGAGAGCGACATCATATTGGCCGAGGATACCCGACGGACCCGCGTCTTGCTCGACCACTACACGATCGAGCCGCGCTCCCTGAAGTCCTTTCATAAGCACAACGAAGCTGCCCGGACGTCCGAGACGCGTGCCGCCCTTGAAGCCGGCCAGACGGTGTCGCTGGTCGCGGACTCGGGTACGCCGCTGATCTCCGATCCCGGCCTGCGTCTCGTGCGGGCAGCGATCGAGGTCGGCGCCCGAGTCGTGCCTGTCCCGGGCCCGTCCGCCGCCCTGGCGGCTTTGGTCGGCTCCGGCCTCGATGTCCAGCCGTTCACTTTCTTCGGGTTCCTGCCGCGCAGCGGGCGCCGGCGCCGCGAGCTGCTCGCCCAGCTCGCCACACTGCGTCATACGGCGGTGCTCTTCGAGTCACCGCAGCGCCTGATCGGCACGCTAGAGGAGCTCGCTGGACAGCTAGGTCCCGAACGCGGCGTCGTGGTCGCCCGGGAACTGACGAAAATCCACGAGGAGTTCGTGAGGGGGACCCTGGTTGAGGTTGCGGCATACTACAACGAGCACACACCGCAAGGAGAGGTGGTCGTTTGTCTGGCGGCGGCACCCGAAGCGTCGGCGGAGGAGCTCGAGGACGCAGCACGCGCAGATGCACTTGTCTTGGCCGAACGAGGTGCCACGTCGAAGGAAATAGTGCGCGCACTGCGCGAGCGTCATGGCCTCGAGCGCAACCGCGCCTACGCGATCGCGCTCGAGGTGACGCAGGAGGGTTGAAGCTGAGGCTGAGCAGACTGGCCTGGGGTGCCTTCATCGCGCTGATGCTGCGCCCGGAGTTGGGTTGCGCGCAGTCGCCGGCGGCGCCGCCGGCGGACCGTACCCTGCCCACCATAGCGCGGCTCCACTATGACGGGGGCGGCGATTGGTACGCGAACCCATCGTCGTTGCCGAACCTGTTGCAACGTATCGCTCGAGACACGCGCCTGCCGGTGGCCGAGCGTGAGGCTGTGGTCACGCCGTTGAGTCCGGATCTGCACGACTACCCGTATCTGTACATGACGGGTCACGGTAATGTGCGGTTCAGCGAGGCCGAGCTGTCCGCACTTCGGGCGTACCTGCTGGCGGGTGGCTTCCTACACGCGGATGACAACTACGGCATGGATGAGTCGTTCCGCCGGGAACTACGGCTCCTGTTCCCGGACAAGGAGCTCGTCGCCGTCCCACTCGACCATCCCGTCTACCGAATCGTTCACCCGCTCCCCGACGGCTTGCCGAAGGTCCACGAGCACGATGGGTTACCGGCGGAAGGCTTGGGCCTGTTCCAGGAGGGCCGGCTCGTGGTCTTCTACAGCTATCAGTCCGACTTGGGCGACGGCTGGGAGGACCCACAGGTACACGACGATCCGGTGGAGATCCGTGAGCAGGCGCTGCGGATGGGTGTGAATCTGTTCACCTACGCCGTGGCGCAGCGCAAGCCGCTATGAGCCATCCGAGGCCTTCTCCTGAGAACCGGGTCCGCGCTTTGTGGCGGCGCGTAGCCCTGCAGCTTGGCTTGGCCGCTGTGGGTGGCGCCCTGGCGGCCGCCGGTGGCCTGCTGCTACTGAGCTGGCTGGCCGGCGCCAGCCCGCTCTGGCAGAGGCCTTCCGTGCTACCTTTGGTGTTCTCGAGTTCGGCCTTCGCGGTGGCGGCCGCATGGGTGTGGCGTGTCGCAGTCAGGGTGTCGCGCTGGAACCGGGAAGCGGCGGCAGCGGAGATAGAAGAGCGGGTCGGTCTGCCGCGCGGGTCGGTGCGCGGCGCTCTGGAGCCCGGGCTGGAAAGGCCGGGTACCTCGCGCTCGCTTGTCGAGCTGCACCGGTCGCGCCTGGCGAAGGCGCTGGCGGGTTTTGGCCCGGCCGAGCTGGGGAGCGCCGTGGCCCGCGCCGCCCGCGCCCACGCCGCCGTGGCGGTGACGCTCGCGCTTGCCGCACTCGTCGCATCCGCTGCGGTCTGGCTGGGCGCGCGGCAGCAGGCGGTCACGGCCTGGGCTGCCGTGCTGCATCCGGTTCGCCACCTCGCCGCGCCGCCGCTGCCTGCCGTGCGTCTGGAAGCCGACCGAGAGGTCCGCCGCGGGCGCGACCTGCCGGTGCGCGTCGAGGCGCCGTTGCGCGACTCGGTCCAGTTGGCTTGGCGGCCGCGCGGCGCGGTGGCCCAGCGGCGCTGGTTGGGGATTAGCGAGGGCCGTGCCGAGGCTGTTGTGCCGCGGGTCGAAGTGCCGCTGGCGATCTGGGCGCTGGCGCCGGACGGCGCGCTCAGCGACACGTTGCACGTGGCGACCATCGATCCGCTTCTGCTCATCGATCTGCGGATCGATCTCCACTTTCCGCCTCACACACGCCGCGAGAGTGAGGTGTTCTCCGACCTGCCGGCCGTCATTACGGTGCCCGACGGTACTCGGGCCACCGTCAGCGGCGTCGCGACCCGACCGGTGGAGCGCGCCGCGCTGACCGCCTCCCGCGGCGGCACGATCCCGTTCGTGGTCAGTGATGCGCGTCGTTTCCGCTCCTCGTTCGCCGTGACGTCGGGGACCTGGGGCTGGGACATCGTCGGCTCGCAGGGAGAAGTGCTGGAAGGTAATCCCGACTCTCTCCGTTTTCTGACCGTAGCGGACAGCGTGCCGCGGGTCCGGATAACGTACCCAGGCGTCGATACGCTTCTCAGCATCGACATGACGCAGCCGCTGCTCGTCGAGGTCGGCGACGATTACCGTCTCGCTCGTGTCGAGCTCGTGAGCTGGCGTGTCTCGGCCTGGGGCGAGCGCTGGCCTGAACAGGTCGAAGCGCTGCCCGTCGGCTCCGATATGCAGCGAGCCAATCTGGCCGGTTTGGTCGATGCACGGGGACGTGGGTTCTTGCCCGGCGATACCCTGCGCTACTTCGTCCGCGCCTACGACAACGCTCCCGATCCTCAGATCGGGATGAGTCGTGAGTACGTCCTGCGACTGCCGAGCTTGGACGAAGTCCGCGAGCGTGCCATCAGCGACGCCCACGACCTCGTGGCGGATGCCGAGAGCCTGGCGGAACAGGCGCGGGAGCATCAGGAGTCGATCCAGGCACTGGAGCGCTCGAGCGAGATCCAGCTGCCACCGGGGACGAATGCGGCGCCGGAGCGCGCTGAGAGCGGCGTCGAGTTCCGAGAGACGGAAGAGGCGCGTCGTGCCTTGGAGGAGGCTGAGAGTCTGCTGGAGGCCTCAGGCAAGATCTCGCAGTCGCTCCGCGAGCTACAGGAGAGCATCGAACGCGCCGGATTGAATGACGAGAGCGTCCTGGAGCGGTTGGCCGAGATCGAGTCGCTGTTCGAGCGCCTGGTCACGCCCGAGCTGCGGGAGCGGTTCGAGGAATTGCGCGAGGCTTTGGTACAGCTCGATCCGGAGCAGATCCGCGAAGCGATTCGGCAACTGAGCGAAGGTGGTGTCGATTTCAGGGCACGCGTCGAGCGCGCCGTCGAGTTGCTGCGCCGCGCCGCGCTGGAGCAGCAGTTCCTGACTCTGGAGACGCAGGCGGAGGAGTTGGTGGAGGCGCAGGAGGAGCTCGCCGATGCTGTTTCCGACGCGGCAGCCGCAGCGGGCGGTCGGGAGGTCGCCGACTCGCTGGCGGGGCCACTGTCGCGGCGCGCCGCGGAGCTCGGGGTGCGGGCGGACGAGTTAGCGCGTAGGGTGAGCGAGCTGGCTGAAGAGCTGGCGACCGCGCTGGAGGAGCGGGCGGCCGAGCGAGCGAGCGCGGCGGAGCGTGCGGCGTCGGAGGCGGCCGGATTCGACGAGCAGGTGGCCGGTGATCTGCCGAGCCGGCCGGGTGGGGCGCGGGGCGCTTCGCGGCGGGCGCTAGCGCAGATGCAGCGAGCGGCCTCGGAGTTGCGCGAGGGCCGCCAGGCGATGCAGGAGGGGTGGCGTCAGGACGTGGTCGCCGCGGTGGGGCGCGTCCAGGTGGAGGCGCTGGAACTCGCGCGGCGGCAGCGAGAGCTGAACGAGCGGCTGCGTACGACGGCTGAGCAGCGAAGCCCGGACGCCATGTCCGATCAGGTCGCGATGCGCGCTGCGGTGCAGCAGGTCGAGGACCAGCTCACTGAGGCCTCGGAGTCATCATTGCTGGTCGATCCCAGGTTGGCGCAGGCGGCGGCGGAGATAGGCGCGGCGATGGAGGAACTGGTGGGCCAGATGGCCGACGCCAGTCGTCCCGGGCCGCCGGACTGGCGCCTGGGTGACGGAGCCAGCGAAGGGCTGGCCGAGCTGGCGTACCGGCTGATGCAGGCCGGCGATGCGGCGGCGATGGCTCAGTCGGGTACCGGGCTCCAGGAAGCGCTGGCGCAGCTCGCCCAGCTGGCCGAGCAGCAGGGCAAGCTGAATCAGGAGTTGGGCGGCATGACGCCGGGCGCTTTAGGCGACGCGCTGCTGCGTGAACTGCAGCGCCTCGCTGGCCAGCAGCGAGGCATAGCGCAGGAGCTGGGCGCGATTAACCAGTCGCTGGGCCCGCGCGGCCAAGTGCTCGGCCAGCTCGACGCTCTGGAGAGGGAGGCAGAGGATTTGGCGCAGCAGCTCGAGCAGGGAAGGCTGGACGAAGAGATCCTCCAGCGACAGAACAGGCTCTTTCAGCGACTGCTCGATGCGGGTCGCACCCTCGAACAGGATGAGTTCGAGCGGGAGCGCCGTGCCGAGCGCCCCGCTGGCGTCGAGCTGCTACGACCCGGCGCGGTGCCACCCGAATTATTGCGCGGCCGGGCCTATCCGCATCCGGCGGCCGACGTGCTGAGTCGGTACCCGCCAGCGATCCGTCGTCTGATCCTCGAGTACTTCGACCGGCTCAACGATCGGGAGGGCGGCGATGGCTCGTAGGCTCGCCCTCGGGTTGATTGCCTGGCTGCTTCTGGCGGCTGGCGCCGCTGCGCAGACCGATGAGCAGCGGCAGGGGTTCCGGGAAGAGATGCGGCGGATCGAGTCGCTCGAAAGGGCAGGCCAATTGTCTAGGGCCCAGGCAGCGCTGGATACGCTGCTCGAGGAATTTCCGGCCGAGCCGCGGGCGGTGGCTGCGGCCGTCCGCATCCATCGCCGACAGGGTGACCTGCGGAGCGTGCTTGCGGTTCTGGAGCGCGCGGTGAAGGTCGCTCCGGCTTCGGCGGTGCTGCGGCAGCTGCAGCTCGGTGTCCTGGTCGACCTCGGCGCGAAGGAGCAGCTCAGGGAGGCCGGGGAGGCCTGGCTGGGTGCGGTGCCGCGATCTGAGGCCGCCTACCGTGAGTATGGGATGGCGCTTCGGCGGGAGGGTTCTCTTGTCGAGGCCGAGCGGGTGCTGCGACGAGGGCTCGACTCGGTCGGCGACCCCACGATGCTGGCTTCCGAGCTCGCCGACATCTACGTGCAGCAGCGCCGCTGGGCCCTGGCTGCCGACCTCTGGGTCGTCATACTCGACTTCTCCCCGCGCGTCGGCCGCGATGTGGTCGGCTACCAGCTCGACACCTTGGGACCCGACGCGCGCCCCGCCGCTCGAGCGCTGCTGGCGCGGCTACCCGAGAAGGGGCCAGCGGAGCAGCGCGAGCTGATGGCGATTACCGCGCTCCACGCAGGGGTACCCGGGGTCGCGCGCCAGATGGCACAGGCCCTGGCCGCTGAACTCGAAGGCCGCGAGCGCCAGGAGTTCTTGGCGCGCTTCTCGGAGGTCGCCACCGATCTGGCGCAGCCGGCGCTTCTGGACTGGGCCTACCGTGAGATGCTCGGCTCGGCCGCCGCCGACACCTCCCGCTGGGATGTGGCACGCCGCCTTGTCGAGTACGATTTGAGCGTTGGCGATACCGTAGAGGCAAGTGGCGCGCTCGACGACTTCATGGAGCGAGCCGCCGCTGGAACGCCGCCCCATCGCTGGGCGAGTGCCCTGCTGATCCGTATCCAGGCAGCGGCCGGTCAGGCCGACGCGCGACAAATGCTCGAGGACCACGCCCGGATCTACCAGGACGACGACGAGTTTCCCGCCCTCGTCGCCGCCGTCGCCTGGGCGAATCTGCAGCGCGGCCAACCGGAGGAAGCCGCAGGGGTCCTCGAGCTCGTCAGCGATCCCGGTGCGGATCCCAGCGTCGCGACCCTGTTCATGCTGACGGGTGCCTATCTGGCCTTCTACAGCGGCGACTACGAAGAGGCGCGCGTCGGCTTCGAGGTGGCCGCGGCTCGCCTGAGTGGAGCGGCGCGGGCCGAGGCGCTGCGCACCCTCGGGTTCCTGCGACACGGCAACGCGGCGGAGCTTCGGGCGGCGGCGGCGGCTCACCGGGGGAACCTCGGGCAAGGATCGCTAGAGGCCCACGAGGAGCTGGTTCGCGGGCTCCAGCAGGCTACAACTTCCCCCGCGCGCCCGGCGCTCCTGCTCTGGGCCGGCGAGCTGGCCATCGCAGGCGGTTCGCTGGACGGTGCGGAAACCGTCCTGCGGCGCCTCGCCGAGCGTTACCCGGAATCGGGCGAGGCTCCCGTTGCGATGATGTTGCTGGCCGAGGCGCTGGCGGTTAACGGACGACGCGCCGCGGCGATAGCCCTGCTGGAAGAGCTGATCATCGAGTACCCTGAGAGCGCGCTGACGCCGATCGGCCGTCGTCGGTTGGCGGAACTGCGCGAGGAGGTCCCTGGATCGTGAGTCGGCGGCTGGCTTCGGCGCTGATCGTCGTTCTGGCCAGTGCCGGGACCGCGCAGGGCCAGTATCTCTTGGCCCCGATGGATGGCGAGCAATCGAATCACCTACGCGCCTACGGCCTCGCCTACTGGGTCCTGGATCGCGGCGAAAGCGTCGAGTGGTTGCTCAACTACCGCGCCGGCTCGTTCTTGCTGCCCGATGCGCCCGGAGTTCGCCGCGAGGCAGCGCTCCGCGGAGTGACAGTCGAGCCGGTCGCAGCGTTACGCTTGGCGGCGGTACGCGCCGAGATCGAGGGCTCGAACATGGAGGCGGTGATCCTGGAAAGGGCCCCGCGCATCGCCGTCTACACGCCGGCCGGGTCGCAGCCGTGGGATGATGCGGTAACGCTGGCACTCACCTACGCGGGTATCGAGTATGACGAGCTCTGGGACCCGGAAGTGTTGGGTGGCGAACTGAGCCGCTACGACTGGTTGCATCTGCACCACGAAGATTTCACCGGTCAGTACTCCAAGTTCTACTTGACGTACGCAGGCGCCGCGTGGCTGCAGGAGGAGGTGGCCCGCAACCGCCGGGTGGCGAGGGAGTTCGGGCTACCCGACACGCCGAGTCTCAAGAAGGCGGTAGCGGTGAGAATTCGAGAGTACGTCGATGGCGGTGGCTTCCTCTTCGCCATGTGCACGGCGACGGAAACTATCGACCTGGCGCTCGCGGCGCTGGGAGTCGACATAGCGGCGAGTTATGCAGATGGCGATGAGGTCGAAGCGAACGCGAGCGGCCGCCTTGATTGGGAGAGTACTTTCGCCTTCGAGGGTGCCGCGATCTTCGCCGAGCCGGGCCTCTCCGCCTTCAGTGATATCGATGGCCATCTGGTGAACACACCCATGCGCCAGCCGCTTGGCACTTTCCGCCTGTTCGACTTCAGTGCCGCGATCGACCCGGTCGCCACCATGCTGACCCAGAACCATGAACGCGTGATCCGCGACTTCTATGGACTGACGACGAGCTACCGTCGCTCGCGCCTCAAGCCTTCCATCATCGTGCTCGCCGAAGAGCCCGGCGCGCCTTGGGCGAAATACCTACACGGCAATTACGGGGACGGGACCTGGACCTTCCTGGGCGGCCACGACCCCGAAGACCCCCAGCACGTGATCGGCGACCCGCCGACCGATCTCGATCTCTACCCCCATTCACCGGGCTACCGTTTGATCCTCAACAACGTCTTGTTCCCGGCGGCCAGGAAGAAGCACCTCAAGACCTGACTGGCACGCGCCAACAGCGCTGGCTAGGTTTCATGATTGCAGGAAGCTCCAGCTATCTCGTGGTTTCGTCTTGATATGAGACCGCGGACGGTTCTCCGCCGCTGTAACTGGATCGAAGAGGGGACAGATGCCCAGCTACTCAAGACAGTTTTCTAGCCTTCCGCCCTATGCGCTCGCCGACGTCCCGAAGATCAAGGCAGAGCTGATCGACAAGGGTGTGGACGTCATCGACCTGGGAGCGGGCGACGCCGACCAGATGCCGCCGCCGCAGACGATAAAGGCGATACAGGAGGCGGTCACCGAGGAGCGAATGAGCCGCTACCCCTTCCAACGGGGGCTGCCCGAGTTTCGGGTCAAGATCGCCGAGTGGACGAAGCTGCGCTTCGGGGTCGACGTCGATCCGTTCGATGAAGTGTTGCCTCTGATCGGCACGAAGGAAGGCATCGCGCACCTGCCGCTCGTTTATCTCGATCCGGGTGACACCGCCATCATTCCGGACCCCGGCTACTACCCGTACTTCGGTGGCACTCACATGCTCGGCGCCGAAGTGGTCGAGGTGCCGCTGCGGCGCGAGAACGGATACTTGCTCGACTGGACCGCAGTGCCGGCGGACAAATTGAAGAAGGCCAAGCTGCTGTACCTGAACTACCCGAACAACCCGACCGGCGGTGTCGCGTCCGACGACTATTTCAAGCAAGCAATCGAGTTCTGCCACCAGCACGACCTGCTGCTGATCAACGACAACGCCTACTCGGAAATCGCCTTTGACGGTTACAGGCCGCCAAGTGTCCTGGAGTATGAAGGAGCCCGCGAGATAGCGGTGGAATTCCATTCGCTGTCCAAGACCTTCAACATGACGGGATGGCGTATCGGCTGGGTAGCGGGACACAAGGAGACGGTGCAGGCGCTGAGCAAGGTGAAGGTATACTACGACACGGGCGTGTTCCTTGCCTGCCAGGCCGCAGGGGTCGCCAGCCTGGATGTCTGGGAGGAGTTCGTTCCAAAGCAGGTGGCCATCTTCCAGGAGCGGCGCGACGCCGCGGTGGAGGCATTCCGCGAGGCCGGGTTCGAAGTCGATTCGCCGAAGGCGACCCTCTACCTCTGGGTCCCCATCCCCGGCGGTGAACCGGCGGTAGAATTCGCGCGCCGGATCCTCCTGGAGTCCGGAGTGGTTCTATTTCCGGGCACCGGCATGGGCGGCGGCGGTGAGGGGTTCTTCCGTGTCGCGCTCACTGTGCCGGCCGAGCGGCTCAGGGAGGCGGCGCAGCGCGTCGCCAAAGTGCTGTAACCGGAACAGGATGGCGCGTCTGGAGTATCAACCACAGTGATTCTCACGACTTTGCTGCGACCACCGGGCGCGCCACCCGAGAAAGAGGCCGGACGCGCCGTCGGACCCGATCGCCGCGTGATGCCCCAGATGCGCGCGCGGGTACGGCGTCACGAACGCGCCGTCGCCGTCGGCCTGATAGTCTCGGTACTGATCCACGTCCTGTTCGTCCGGCTATCGCCGCTGATCATCAGGTACCTGGAGCCGAATGTCGTCTACTATGTGCCGACGCCGATCGTCGTGCCCGAGCAGGGGATGCGCGTCATCGACCTGGTCGAGGTCGAGGGGCCAGTGGTCGAGCCGGTGCCTGAACCCGAGCCGCAGGAGACACCGACGGTAGAGGAGGTCGAACCGACGCCGTACGTGAGCGCGGCCGAACGACTGCGCCCGCGGGTGGGCGATTGGCGGCTGTGGCTTGTGCCGCCGATTATGCGGCGCACCAATCTGACGGAGGCGGAGCGGTTGGCGGAAGTCCGGGCTCGCCTCTATGCCATTCTCGAAGCCTACGACGACAGCATGGCCGCCGAGTTGGCACGCGAGCTGGAGCGCCTCGACTGGACGATCGGCGAGGAGGGCGAGGAGTGGGGGATCTCGCCGGGCAAGATCCACCTGGGTGGCATCACGTTGCCGCTCCCACTCTACCTCGGCCTCGACCCGGCCGAGGCGCGCCGGCGCCAGGGAAGCATCGACGAGTGGAACGCGATCCAGCGCCAGGCGGGCCAGGGCGCGATCGACGACCTGTTCGACGAGCGAATCCGGGCGATTCGCGAGCGGAAAGCTCGCGAGGAAGCGGGGCGAGCGGCCAAGAAGGACACCACCGGCGCGAACTGAGCGGTTCCCCGGGCCTCCGCGGCGATTGCCACACCGCCCTTTCAAGATAAGTTACCTGCATCATTGACGAGCGCCCTCGCGGCACATGCCACCGGACCCGGTGCGGTCTTGGTGGCGCGGTGTGATGGCGGGCAGGGGACGGTTCTACAGGCAATGGCAAAGGGCAAGAGACAAAGCACGGAGCTTCCTCCGCGATTCGATCCGCGGTCCTTCGAGGATCCCATGTATCGACGCTGGTCGGAGGGCGGCTACTTCGGCGCCGACCCGGGCAGCGCGCGGGAGACCTATGTCATCGTCATGCCGCCTCCCAACGTGACCGCCGAGCTCCACATGGGGCACGGCCTCAACAACACGATCCAGGACGTGCTGATCCGCTGGCGCCGGATGCAGGGTCGTGAGGCGCTCTGGGTGCCCGGTACCGACCACGCCGGCATCGCGACCCAGAACGTTGTCGAGCGTCAGCTCGCCGCCGACGGCAAGACGCGCTGGGATCTGGGTCGTGAGGCGTTCGTCGAACGCGTTTGGACTTGGGTTCGCGAGACCGGCGGCACGATCCTCGAGCAGCTGAAGGCGATCGGCAGCTCGGCCGATTGGGATCGTACTGCCTTCACACTCGATCCCGGCCTGAGCCGGGCGGTCCGCGAAGTGTTCGTGCGCCTGTACGAGAAGGGTCTGATCTATCGCGGCAAGTACATCGTCAACTGGTGTCCGCGTTGCGCCACCGCGCTCGCCAACGAAGAAGTGGAACACCAGGAGGTCGAGGGCGCCCTTTACTACCAGCGCTATCCGATCATCGGCGAGGAAGGGAAGTACCTGGTCGTCGCCACCACGCGTCCCGAGACGATGCTGGGCGACACCGCAGTGGCCATCCATCCCGAAGACCATCGTCATCAGGATCTGCTCGGCAAGAAAGCCCTGCTGCCGCTGGCCGAGCGAGAGATCCCGGTCATCGCTGACGATTTCGTCGACCCCGAGTTCGGTACCGGGATCGTCAAGGTGACGCCGGCGCACGATCCCAACGACTTCGAGATTGGACTGCGACACGACCTCGATCAGGTCGACATATTCAACCCCGATTCCTCGCTCAGCGACGCGGTGCCTGAGCGCTTCCGTGGCATGGACCGCTTCACCGCCCGCGAAGCCGTGATTAAGGAGTTGCAGGAGGCCGGTCTGCTCGAGAAGACCGAAAAGCACATGCACTCCGTGGGCCACTGCTACCGTTGCCACACGATGGTCGAACCTCGGGTCTCGGAGCAGTGGTTCGTCAAAATGGCTCCGCTGGCCGAGCCGGCGCTGGACGCCTTCCGCAAGGGTGAAGTCCGCTTCACACCGGAGCACTGGGGCGGCGTCTACGTGGGCTGGCTCGAGAGCGTCCGCGACTGGTGCATCTCGCGGCAGCTCTGGTGGGGCCACCGCATCCCGGTCTGGTACTGCCGGTCCTGCGATGCGATGCTCGTGCTGCGCGACGACCCGACGGCGTGCAGCGAGTGCGGTAGCGACGCTATCGAGCAGGACCCCGACGTCCTCGATACCTGGTTCTCGTCATGGCTCTGGCCCTTCAGTACACTGGGCTGGCCCGACGAGACCGACGATCTCGCCACCTTCTACCCGGGCCACACGCTGGTCACCGCGCCCGAGATCATCTTCTTCTGGGTCGCCCGCATGATCATGGCCGGCCTCGAGTTCATGGGCACGGTGCCGTTCAACGATGTCTACCTGCACGGCACGGTCCGTGACCACGTCGGCCGCCGCATGTCCAAGTCGCTGGGTAACGGGATCGACCCGCTAGAGGTCGTCCGCATATTCGGCGCCGACGCACTCCGCTTCACCTTGATGAACGGACTCGGCATCGGCGCCGATCTGCAGCTCAACTACGAGGACCTGGAAGAGTCCTTCCACGTCGGCCGCAACTTCGGCAACAAGATCTGGAACGCGGCCCGGCTGGCCATGCCGCACCTGGAAGGTGATGTCGACCCGATGCCGGAGCGCGGCCGACTGGAGCTCTCCGATCGTTGGATCCTCTCGCGGCTGAATAGCGCGGTCCGCGAGGTGACCCACGACCTCGAGCGCTTCCGTCTTCACGAGGCGGCGGCCGAGCTCTACCGCTTCTTCTGGAGCGAGCTGTGCGATTGGTACCTCGAGCTGGTGAAGCCGCGACTCTACAACGAGTCGAAACCCGAGGCGCGCGCCGTGGCGCGCTCGGTGCTGCGCGAGGTCCTCGACACGAGCCTCAGGCTACTGCATCCGATCATGCCGTTCATCACTGAGGAACTGTGGTTGCGGCTACCGAGCCGTGCCGGCGCCAGCATCATGGTCTCCTCCTGGCCCGAGCCCCGCTCCGCTTGGGACGATCCAGAGGCGGAGGCCCAGCTCGACGTGCTGCGCGAGATGCTCGGCGCGGTTCGCAACATCCGTAGCGAGTATAACGTCGCCCACGGCCGGCAGATCGAGGTGCGGGTATTGGCCGCGGATGACGCGTTGCGTCGCGCGATCGCTGCCGAGGGCGAGGCGACGGTCAAGCTGGCCGGGATCAGCAGTATCTCCTTCGACGGCGAGACCGGCGGTGCCGAGGCGATGGCTGTTCTCTCGACGGGGGCCGAGGTGCACGTGCCGCTGGAAGGCCTCATCGATCTCGGGCGCGAGCGAGCGCGACTCGAGAAGCAGGCCGCGGAACTCGAAGCGGTGGTCGAACGCTCGCGCAAGCGCCTCAGTAGCGCGGATTTCGTCAGGAAGGCGCCCGACCACGTGGTCGAGCAAGCCCGCCAGAAGCTGCAGGGCCTCGAGGAACAGCTGGCGAAGGTCAACGAAAAGCGCAGGACCCTGGAGGGTGACTAGACCGTGATTAGGTTCCCGCGGACCGGCGCGGCGCACGCCAGCCTGCTCGCGGGAGGGCTCATCCTGTCGGCGCTGGCCCTGGCCAACCTGGAGAGTTGCGCCAACGTCCAGGCACCGCCGGGCGGCCCACCGGACTCGATCCCTCCGATGCTGATCGCCGTGTACCCGGACAGCTTCGCGGTCGTTGCATGGACCGGCAAACGGGAAAAGGTACGGTTCGAGTTCGACGAGTCGATCTCGGAGCAGAACCTGCAGATTGCCGCGATCCTCTACCCGTTCGAGCCTCGCCCCAACGTCGACAAGGGGAAGCGCGAACTGCGCGTCCGCCCTCGGGCCGGCTGGGTCCCCGACCGGCTCTACCACGTGCGCATCGAGCCGGTCGTGCAGGACCTTTTCCGCAACCGGATCGAAGAACCGATCTATCACATCGTCTCCACCGGGATGCCCATCTCGGAGAACGAGGCCAGCGGAGCGGTCATTGATCGGATAAGAGGAGAACGACTGCCGAACGGCCGCGTGGACATGGTCCTGCTACCCGACACGCTCCGTTACGGAGCAATCGCCGATAGCTCCGGCGCTTTCACCATCGGCACGCTGCCGGTCGGCGATTACTACGCCATCGGCTACGAGGACCTCAATAACAACATGCGGGCCGACGACTTCGATCGGTCGGACACGCTTATCGTGAGCCTGGGGCAGGCCGACACACTCGCCCTGGAGTTCCAGGTCTTCAAGCACGATACCCTGGGTCCCGCGCTAGTAGAGGTTGCTCCCATCGACTCGCTCGTCCTCCAGCTGGGCTTCGACAGCTACCTTGATCCCGACGTGCCCACGCCCACAGAGGCCATCGAGGTTCTCGCACTTGCCGATAGCTCGCCGGTCGCCATCGACACGGTGTTCCACGCCTGGCGCTACACAGTCTGGAGCGATTCCATCGAGCAGGTACTGCGCGAGGCCGAAGCCGCCGCTCGCGATTCCGCGGCAGCAGCCCAGGCGGCTGAACAGGAAGTGGTCGAAGAGGAAGTGGCGGAGGAAGAGGCGGCCGAGCGGGAGCCGCCGGCTGTCGAGCTGAGACCGCCAGCGGCCGAGCGACAGGAGGTGCAGGAGGAGGAGGCGCAGCAGCCAACTGTCCTACCGGACCAGCGGCTCTATGTGATAGCCGCTGCGCCCATCCCGCCGGGCTCGTATCTGGTGCGCGTCTATCGCCTGCTCAACCTGAGCGGCCTGGTGGCTGACAGCGAGGCGACGTTCGAGCAACCCGAGCCGGAGCCGCCGGAACCACCGGAAGCGGAAGAGCCGGCCGAGATTCCGCCCGACACCGCGGGCGCCGAGGGGAGGGGACGGTGAGCGATGCGCGGCGCGGATTGCCGGGCGTCGATGCGCTGCTCGGCTCGCCGGAGTTCGGCGAGCTACTCGACGCTTGGCCTCGCTCGCTAGTCGTCGCCTCGCTGAGACGCACGCTCGAAGGGTTCCGCAGTGAACTTGCGGCAGGCGATCGGGCGGCCGCGCCGGAGGCCCGCGAGATCGTGGAAGCGACGCACCGCGACCTGGCAGCCGGCGCGACGCCCTCGCTTCGCCACTTGATCAACGCGACCGGCGTCCCCTTGCACACGAACCTGGGCCGCGCGCCACTCCCGGACGCTGCCCGGGCGGCGCTCGATGCCGTCTCGCGCGGCTACAGCAATCTAGAGTACGGTCTCGAGGCCGGCTCGCGCGGCTCGCGACACGATCACTGTGCAGCGATCCTCGCCGAGCTCACCGGTGCAGACGCATCGCTCGTAGTGAACAACAACGCCGCCGCGGTCGTGCTCGCTCTCAACGAACTGGCCGAAGGTCGCGAGGTTATCGTTTCACGGGGCGAGCTGGTCGAGATCGGCGAGACGTTC
>JABAOC010002280.1_pt1 | contig 109734 bp, 91 predicted proteins | sample 7062161 | NCBI WGS metagenome assembly JABAOC01 (sample SAMN14538625, study PRJNA623070) | marine sediment metagenome | biome: marine biome [ENVO:00000428]; feature: marine pelagic biome [ENVO:01000023]; material: deep marine sediment [ENVO:00002113] | place: India: Gulf of Khambhat ... | reverse complement strand
CCATGGTTAGATTTTAAATGACTTGACAGGCCTCCAGCCGATGACATCGTTCCTTTCCGTACCTCATTCCCATGACTTTGGGGCAACCTCTTGTTTTTATATGACAATCTCATCGTTCAAGTAGCGATTCCAGATCGCTTCAAACCAATTGTCTTGCTGAGGGATGAGCTGGATATCCACCCATTTTTTTCGAACATTTCCCTCTTCATCCAGAGAGACTTCCAGAATTTTTTTACTCACAAAGTCATCTTCTTCACACAAGAGGAATTTCCAGTCTTCTCCGAGTTCTGCACAGGATTTCTCCCCGTCTTGATTCAGCACGAGATAGGAACCACGGCTTTGGCCTCCCTTCTCCAGATACTCCCCTATTGCCTCTAGATAAAGGGCATGGGTCAAGCAGAGATCTAAGTTCTTAAATGCTTCAGGGAGCTCTGTGACAGATGGAATCTGCATCTCGTTTTTCATCCTGTGATAAAGTTTCCAAGCTTCAGCAATAGCTTCGCTTATTTTCTCGGGCTTTCTGATGTGAGCACCACAGGAGGTCATTCTCTCCTGGATTTCCCTCCTCGAAACCCCGAGCAAACCAACATCTCCGGAGCGAGCGTCAATAAGGGTGCTGGCAAGGGTCAATTTTCTCATTATCTGCTCTGTGGACCAATCTAAAAACACCTGATCAGCTGGGGGCTCATCCGTATACCTTTTAGATATATACAAAGCTGCCCTCAGGCTTCCTACCTGCCCAGAATTGAGTGCAGAGCCACCGGGCCTGTAAACGCCGTGGGTTCCGTTGACTTCTCCAACCGGAAACAAATGCTTGATATTGCTCTCCCACCAGATATTTCCCTTCAATCCTCCATTGTTGTGCTGGGCACAGACAGCGATTTCTAGATATTCCTTGGCTATATCGATCCCATGGGCCTTATAAAGATCGATGGCTGGAGGATTCATTTTTTCAAGTCTCTGAATTGGCGTGCCGAACAAAGCACCGGATTTCCTAAGGTATTCGTAAGCCTCCTTGTCCAGAAGGTCAAAGGAAAAATCCTCAAGGACTTCTCCTCCGTTCGGATTTCTCGCAAAATCCAGAAAGACCCTTCTTCCCTTGAGTACGCTTTCCTGATAGACCAAGATATCGATCAAAGAAGAGCCATAACCCATCACTTTTCGGGGATCAAAGGGCCACTGGTAACCCTTGAGAAAGATAGCTGTGGCCAATCTTCCCATATCCGGAAAATAATCGTTCAAGAATTCCCTTTCTTTACGACCTTCCTTATCTGTAGATACATATCGTGGTATCACCTGCTGGTATGTGCCAGATAAATTCCACCGGAATTGAATCGATGCCAGTCCATACTGGGATTCTGTCAGATTATTGCCGATGGCTCCGATTTCGAAACCCAGACCATGGGAGCCGGTCTGGCTTTCCGGATAGACAGAGGTCTTGTAGATCCCTGCCGGGCCTCCTGTAGCCAGAACCACATTCACCGCATTGAACACCACAAAGCCAAAATTTTCAGACTCGGTACCGTTCTTCTCTATGGCCAGAGCTCCGATCACATGTTTCTGTTCCCCTTTTCTGGCAGTCAACAATCCGACTACCTCATGTCGGTTGAAGATTTTGACTCCTCTTTCTTTGACATCTTTGGCCAGCGCCTCGAACATCAGTTTCGAGGTGAGCGGTCCTGCAGAGGTGGCTCTCCCTCGGGGATCGTGATCCGTTTTGTAACCAACATATGATCCAAACGTGTCATGAGGAAAAGGAACCCCCAAACTCACGAGATGATAAAAAGCTTGAGGGGAATTCAGCGCTTCGCAAAGTGCGATATCTCCATGCATACATCCACCCCTGAACAAGTCCTCAGCCATCAATTGAGGCGAATCTGCAGTATCTCCAGCTAGAGACAGCTTGTAATATGTCTGCTTATCCGATCCTGCATTATTAGAAGTGCCTCCTCCCCAGAGATCTGTGGCGATGGCGATATTTTTTTGCCCGAATCTGTGGAGGCTGACAGCGGCATTCAGGGCCGCCGCCCCGCTCCCGATGATCAGCGTATTGAGAGAGTAAAGGGGGAGAGTCCTTCCGTCTATCATGGTTGTGCCTTTTTTCATTTTTTTCCTCTATTTTATTTTTCTTTCCTTTTTCTCCGGGTCTTTCTCCTCAACTGCTTCCTCAATTTTTTCCTGAATTCCTTGTAGAATTTTCCGTATGTTTCCTTATCGCGCACCACACATCCTGAAACCCCGCCCATCCGCATCAACTCACTGCATTTGGAACAGGCTATGCAGACCTTTTTAGGATTCATGGCGCCATCATTCATCAAGTTTCGAGGGGCATCAGGATAAGCTAATGAACTTCGACCAAGGCCGATGAATGTCGCCTCTCTTCTTTTCAACACAGCAGCTCCCACGTTAGGGAGGAATTGACGGAGCCAAGAATATCCTGTTCCTACGAGGGGAATTTCCAGGAATCCTCCCTGTAGTTCTCGAGTTACGGAGAGAAAACGCGCGACTCCTTCCAAGGGATGCTCAAGAGGTAAAGAGGATCCAAAAAGCGGGCGGTCAAACGGCCGGCTCAGGTGAGGATGCAAAGAGGGAATCCCCAATGTTATGTTGAAAAGACAGCATCCTTCCTGGATGAGCCGACGGATCAGCTTTATCGGCTCTTCAAGGTCGATCCTCATCGATTCATCTCGAGAAACCCCGAAACCATAAGGAAAGGGAAGGCCATCATGAGCATTCAAACGCACAGCAAGGTCGATCCCAGGAACCTCTTGTTGAACTTTTAGGATGACTTCTGAGAGGAATCGTTTCCTGTTATCGAAGCTCCCACCGTAGCGGCTGTCCGACCGCTCAAAAGATGCCAAAAGTTCGTTGAGAAGATACCCGTGACAGGCCTTGAGATCCACTCCATCAAAGCCCGCTTGATAGGCTAACCGAACAGCCTCGATATAGTTCTCTTGCAAGTCATCCAATTCTTGGTCGCTGAATATATGCAAATTCTTTCTTATTTTATCTAAATAGGGATTCGACAGGACAACCTGAGGCAGAGGATTTCCTCGGGGCCTGCTGTAGCGTCCAGAGTGAGTCAATTGAAGCACACAATAGATCTCATGTCCGGCTCCGAAGGCAGTACGGGAAGCACGGCGAGTCTCTTCAACCAGTCTTAAGAAGCCACCCTGGCTTTGTTTATGAAGCCACAACTGCCGTGGATTGGAGCGTCCGTTCGGGACAACGGCTGTCGCCTCGAACCAGATCAGCCCGCTTCCCCCTTGAGCAAAACGGGAATACCGTCGGAAAGTCAATTCTCCAGGTGTTCCATCTGGATTTGCATCATAACCTTCCATTGGCTGTACGGCAATACGATTTGGAATTCTTTTTGATCCTATTCTGATATCTTCGAACAAAGGACCCAAATCCTGCTGAAAAGGAAGGTCAACTCCCAAATCAGAGGCTTTCTCAAGGAGCTTTTCACTTTCCTTGAAAACGAATGGTTCGTGCTGAGACATAATCCTCTATAGTTTATCGAAATTTTCCTCCAATATGAATGGAAATTATGCAATAGCTGCTGACTTGACCGTAATCCTCTCCTGTGGTAATAGCTAAAAAGGGAAAATGAGCACGGACAATTGGGTTGAACAAAAAATAAAAAGTATATGGAAGGGAAACGGAGAATGAAATTAAGATTCTTGCGCTCTGAGGAAAATACCTCCTCAGACATAAACGCTCCCTCCAGGCAAGAGGAAAAAAGCCTCCCTGATGAGCTCACCCTTGGAAAATTAGGAAAAAAAGAAAAATCTCCCCTCCATGATCCGGTCTGGAAAGCATGCCTTAGAATTGTCGCAGGAAGTTTCATCATTTGGCTCCTTGGCATACTCCTGGGCACTTCCCATCCCTTATCCATCTGGCTCGTCGCTCTGGTGGCACTAGGCACATGGGGATTGGCTGTCTGGATGCTGCTCCTGGATTCCAAACTGAAAAAACTCTGGATAGGATGGTTGGGACTCAGCATTGTTTCGCTTCTCTTCATCAATCAGTCCGAAGGTGTCTGGATCAATACCGCTGTCTTTTCTTTTGTCTTCTTACTTTTCCGCAGGTATAAGCCCTACCGCCACCTCACCTCTCGAAGAAGGACCGCCCTGTTTCTCCTCGGATTTCTGGCCTTTTGTTTATTAATATTCGGGGGGACAGCAGCTTATCGAGCAGAAGTCATCGAACCATCGTCCGAAAATATTCTTTTTCTTTATTCTACTCCTACAAATTTGAAAACTCTAGGAAACAGCATTGCCATCTATTCCATCAGCTCGCTCGAGCTCTTCTGGTTTTTCAGTCTCCTCCATCTCTTCTTTGGCGCAAGGCTGCATTTCATGAAACTCAAGCCCAAGCTCGCCGTCAGTGCCTTTCTGATTGCAGTGGTCCCTTTGATGCTTGTTATTCTGATGGGATTGCTCATTCTTTACGGCACATTGGGCGCAACCAGGGCTATACAAGCAAGATCCATACTCCGTGATTGGAAAAGTCTATCTGTGACCGATGAAAATTTCATCCCGAGCGTATTCTTCGAATCCTTCTCCTATGAAAAGGCAGGTTCCAGCATCCTCACTCAACATGAGACACCATCTTGGCTCCAGGAGTTTCTCTCTTTCCTTGACAAAAATGAATCTCCTTATGCTGGATCGAATGAACTTACTACCGCGGATTACTTTTGGATGGACTCCGGATTATGGCTCATCCGGCTAAACAAAAAAAAAGATGAAATTTCATCTATCCAAGGGGGGAGAATCAACCAATCCATGATGAACCGTCTGGCCAGGAGCATCCGGAGCGATGTGAGCTTTATCTTCTCCAGTGCAGTAAAAATGACTGTGGCCGGAAAACCGTTGAGTTTGGTGGAAAAAGAAGAAGGCAAGCCTCTCGAAAAACTGAAAGGAAAATACATCAACAAGGAGCCCAATCCTAAAAATGATCAGAAGTCCTCGAGATCAATATGGCATCGACCCTTGTACTTTGGCATGACAGATGTGGATGTTGTATCGATTGTATCTGGTAAGTTTGACAAAAGGAAGACCCTTCTCTTGTCCGAGATCACCATAGCCAGTATCTGGGAAGAACTGACCTCACAACAGAATCCCTTCAGCCTGGCAGTGATGATCGTTCTTCTCTCTCTGGCCATAGTGATGCTCATCTTCGAGGCCTTTATGCTCTTCTTCGGAATTCGCATAGCCACGGGATTCACCTCTGCAGTAAAAGCCCTTCATAGAGGCACACAGCGCATCATCAAAGGGGATTTAGATTTCAAAATCGACATCCCCAACGAGGACGAACTGGGCGATCTCGCTACCTCCTTTAACGCTATGACCTTAGCGGTGAAAAAAGGCAGGGAGGAAGCCATAATGAGGGCGCATTTGGAAAGCGAGCTGGAGACTGCACGCAAAATTCAGGAAAAGCTTCTGCCTCGCGAGATGCCCCAATTATCCGGCTTCGAGATCGCCGGAACGAGCCTGCCGAGCATGCAGGTCGGTGGGGACTACTTCGATTTTCTGGATTTGGGAAAAGGTCAATTGGGAATTGCTATCGGGGATGTCTCTGGAAAGGGAATTCCCGCAGCTCTTCTCATGGCCAATCTTCAGGCCAGTCTCCACGCACAAGCTTTAGAAACAGGAAAAGTCCACGAGGTTGTCTCTCGCATCAACAACCTCCTTGTTCGATCCACTGAATCCAACATGTTTGCCACCTTTTTCTACGGTTTGTTGGATAGAAATACATCCACATTTACATCTACGAACGCAGGTCATAATCCTCCTATCCTTATGCGAACGAATGGTGAGATCGAACGGTTGGAAACAGGAGATCTGGTGCTGGGCTTCCTGCCGGACCAAACCTACAGCCAAAACACCACCTCCCTTCAGGTTGGCGATGTCCTTGTCCTGTATACAGACGGAATCACAGAAGCGAGAGCTCCAGAACACGAAACGATTGAGGAGAAACTTTTCGGAGAGGAACGGCTTATCGAGGTCATAAAGACCAATGCATCTTTTTCTGCACGGGAAATTCAAGCTGCTATCCTCAAGACTGTATCGGCCCATACAAAAGATACGCCTCAAGGTGATGACATCACTCTGGTCGTCATCAAGCGAAATGAAATGTAAAAAAGAGCAGGGTTATTGTTGCCGGAGCAACTGCTTGAGCGAAAGGATATTGCGCTTGATCCTGGGCTCACAAATCTGGGGCCAGTCATCCCTTTTTGTGATGGCCAATTCGCCATCATCCATCTTTTTTTTTGTCAGGATGGCGAGCCGTAAGATGCGGGCAAACTCTTTTGTAGCCAGATCTGGAAATTTCGACAGGAAAAAAGTGTCAAAGATGGGCAAATGGAAACTCCCTCCATGATCCTCGATCGATAGGTGAACCTCTTCAGGTATTCGGGCGAGAAGATGGCATATCTTCTTAAGGTCAATCACACCTAATCCGATTTCAGCAGGAAAGGTCACCATCCCTTCTTCGTTCAGAAGAACAGCCCCATCTTTGATATGGGTGCTGACGATCCACGGAGAAATCCTTTGGACGGCCTCGGGGGGATTCTCCAGCATGGTTAGCAGGTTCATGGTATCCAAACAGATCCCGAGAAAATCTCCAGGTTCTGCCTGACACCGGTCGAACAACACGAGCAGCTCGTGGGTTGTAAATTCGAAATGAGTCTCTAAGGCCAAAATGACATTGTTATCCCGCAGCAACTGGCGCTGAGCTTTAAGACTTTCGGCCGTCTTTTGAAGGAGAGTCTCGGTCAGCGGGCTCTTATCATCCCAGCGCATCAAACCTCCGGAACAAGACCTCACAATGCGGGTGCCCAGAACAGATGCCTGTTCGGCAGCTCTTCGGTTGATCGGAAGGATATCCTTCTCCTCCCAGGTTTCCAGATTGAGGGGAATATGCTGTCCTCCTCCCCATTCCAGATAAAGGCCATTTTCCTGTGCATAGGCAGCCAGTTCCTTCAGATAAGCTCTATCGATCCTAGTTGAATCTTCTGGATGAAGTCCTGAAAACTGGACACCCTCAGCTTGATTTTCTTTTGCCCATTTCAGCACTTCGAGCGGGGACAATCTCAGCGGATGGAGGCAGTAATTGTCGATTCCAATGGCCAATTTTTTCATAAGGATTCTCTTTCCTGGATCATTCAGACTATTTGATTCTTTTGATGATATGCCAGCCGTATTTGCAGTCTTCTGGATCATATTCGGCGAGGCCGATTCCATTGACCGAAAGTTTGAAACTCACATCACCAAACGCTTTTACCATCCGGGACCGGTAAGCCTCTCCCGGATCCTGATTCGGCTCCACATTGAAATTCGACATTCTGTACTCTCCAGGATACCGGTCATCTGAATACTCTTTGACCAGCTTATCAAAATTCTCTCCTTTTTTAGCCCTTTCATAGAGCTCCAGTGCCAGCCTTTCTGCCTCTTCCTGCGATCGGGTGACGGTATTTTTAGGGATCGAGCCCTCGAAAGCAATCAAGATATGCTGGACAGTCACATGCTTGGGCTCCTTATTGCAGGAGGTCACATAGATCAAAAACACCAGAGGAATGAAAATGAAAAAAATCAAACGTCTCATTCTGTTTCTCCCTCTCTTTTTTCCGCTCAATATTTATAGCGACAGGTTTTATAGCAACTCAAATTGCAAAAGTCAATTATCCTGTCAGTTTTGAGCATTGCATTCCGAAATTGCCGATAGAAAATGATGCGGCGTGCCCACTAAAAGAGATTTCTTCACCCTGGGAGGGATTCACAATGACAGTGTAAGGATAGGCAAATCAGCGTGCTGATGAATCTGCTTGCCGAGTTGTTTCTTATTACTTAAGGTTTGTGATAATATCTTTGACAGCTTTCATGACTGTTTGGATCTTTCTCTCCGCCATTCTCGCCCCTGCTTTAGCCTGGATTTTATATTTTTACTATAAGGACCGATTTCATCCAGAGCCCTGGCGCAACCTTGGCTTGACCTATATCCTCGGATTGATTGCGGCCTTTGCCTGTATAAATTTTTTCAAGCTTCTTCCCTACTTAGGAATTCCTGAAGATCCCAGCGCCTTGATAGAGGCGCATGGATGGGAATATTTTTTCTACAGCATCGGTATCATAGGATTGGTCGAAGAATTTTTCAAATATCTTCCCTTTCTTATCATTGTCATCAAGCTCAAAGCATTCGATGAAAAGATCGATGGCATGGTGTATGCATCTATTCTTGCCCTCGGATTCGCCAGCTATGAAAACTCGAGATACCTAGCCCATATGGAAGGATTTGCGCTCTTTGGCCGTGCCTTTGCCTCGCCGTTGACTCATACTATTTTCTCTTCGATCTGGGGTTATTCCGTCGGCACAGCGTGTATGAAAGGAAGATCAATCCTGGCTGCCTCTTTGAAAGGCCTTTTGCTGGCAGCTCTTCTCCATGGACTCTTCGACTTCTTCACTACATCTCCAGCTCTCAGAATCGCTGCGTCTTTACTCATTCTTACGATCTGGATCTGGAGGATCAGAGTTATGGAAAAGCTGAGCAAAAAAGAGTAAACACTGATCAGATCTGAATCTCGTAGACAGCAGGAATATTTTTCAGGGAAAGTTCTGGATTAAAGGTCCAGGAAACCAGGTTGACAGAGCGAAAATATGGAAAGAAGCGCGCGCGGTAGAAAGGGACCATCGAATAATACCTTCGGGTCCATTCGGTCGCTCCCACAAAGCCTGCGTCCTGAATGTAGCTGAGAAATGCCTCGACGAACCTCGCCTTCTCTTGATGGGTAAGCTCAGAATAGGCGACATGGTTGACCCAGGCCCACTTCTCCCTAGTCTTTCCGAGGTGTTCGTGACAGATGAAGTTGATCAGACCAGCAACCTCGCCTTCCTTTTCATAAACGAGGGTTCGAGATACATCCGGATAATCCAATTCCCAACCAAGCTCCTCTTTTTCCCAAACCAACGCCAGCCTTATTTTATCTCCGTATTGATTGATAAGGGCCAAACACTTGTCCAGATCTTCCTCCCTGTACTCTCTAATTGGAACCGAAAGCCTCCTTTCAGGTTTTCTATGAGCGCCGATGATTCGAATAGCCGCTTTTTCCCATCCTTTCAGGCCTTCAGAAAACGCAACTCTGTCGATATCCAGCACACGGGCCACCACATAGTTGCGTTTCACCCATTCAACAGGATGACCGGTTGCTTCGAGCTTTTTGATCATGGATGTGGAGCGATGTCCCTTTTCCAGAGTGAGAAGGGAAAAATCGTATTGAAATTTCCGGTTGAGTTCGAGGGCAGCTTCAATCAAAGCCGTTCCTATGCCTTTTCTGAGGAGCTCTTTTCGTGTGACCATCAGGCAGCTGTATACAGCTCTGTAAAACTTGTTATCGAAACGGAAACGCTGCGGAAGATTCGCCAGAAAAGAGACGATCTCGTCTCCACGATAGGCTGCGATCAGATGACCCTTGTCTTTTATGCGGTCAAAAAGAAATCTCAAAAAAGCCGGACGGTAGAAATTTGGGAAGGATTCGATCCCATACTCATCCCGCCATGAAGAATGGGCCATCTGCTCAAGCTCTTCAAGATTGCCCCTGAAAGGCTCGATGGAAATACCAGAAAGCATATCCTTTCTCCGGCTGTACTTATATGTCAAATCGGTCAAACAATCAAGAGATTAGCCGGCGCTCCTATTTCCCTGATACTTTCTTCGAAAGGCAGGCTGTAACGACACTTCTCAGGAACTGCAATATGTTCCTCCTACCAAACATAGGGAATCAAGGCTTTTCGATTGTCAGGATAATTGCTGAACGTTTTCTTATACCAAAAATGGTGAGAACGGGCTCTAGGAAGAAGATTGAACACTGTCCAAAGGGCAAAAACCAGGCCCGGTACCGACCATACAGCAAGGGCCCAACCGAACCATTCGATGATTTCTCCCAAATAGTTTGGGCAGGAGACATACCGGAAAAGTCTTTTCCCCGGAATTTTATAGTCAGCTCCTCCAGATTTCTTCAGGGTTCTTAAGATATCATCTGCACGTTTGGCGATAAAAAATCCAGAGTAAAAGATACAGATTCCAAGCAGAAACCGTATATCTGTCATCCATTCTTTGGTATAGGCCGTTGCCGGAGCGAAGGTATAGATCCATCTTCCTTGGATATAAGAGTTGATCAGGTTGAAAACTATTGCGAAGAGCACAATGGAGACCGGCATGTTTCTTCGATTGCTCAGTGTGAAAGGATAAGCAAAGGCTCGATAACAGTAATGACTCTGCCAAACGATGAGGAGGAGAATGGGCACCACATCTTTGCGCTGTCCGAAAAGAAAATATACCAAAAACAGGAGGGCAGATGGAGCTTCCATGAAAAACCATCCCCACCTGTTGTTCAACCGGGGGCCCCAACCTGAACGGGAGTGTCTCCCGTAGGGAGCCGGAGTAAAAAACAGGACGACAAATATGACAATCCCTACTCCTGTGAATCCAATCAGGAGAATTTGGAAAAATTCTCGTTCGCTCATGAAGCCGTCTTCAAATCTTCATCCCTGGATAATACTTTAAAGTCAAACATTTGTCGGCTGAACAGAGCCGGGGGTCTCACTTAAAGGTAAGGTAGCGGATTCTGTTGCCACACCAGGATAAAAACCTCAAAAAATCTTCAAAGGAAAGTCCTACTGTCGCTGTATTCACATTAGGATGAAAATTGACTCTTTCTGCTCTTTTTAAATCTTCATCTATCAGTACCTGTACGTGTTTATCATGATCATTGATCAATCCAAAGGGGGAAACAGCGCCTGCTTCCAGCGCCAGATATCTGTTCAGCCGTTCTTCAGAGGCAAAGCTGAGCCTGTCCTCCCCTAACAGTTTTGTCATCGTTTTGAGATCTGCGCTCTTGGAAGCTTCCAGAATCAAGAGATAATGACGGTTGCCCTTCTTGTTCCTCAAAAAAAGATTTTTACAGTGGGTTCCTTTTATCTTTGTCCAGTGCTTCTCAGCCTCTTCGACTGTATAGACCGGCGGGTGTTCATGTCGGGTACAGGCGATACCCAGCTCTTCCAAAACCTTGTATAACTTGGCTTCTTTTTCGGATAAGGCCATTCCTCCCCTCCTCTATCATAGGATAAGGGTCGTGTCCAGCTCTCTCTTTTTTTCTGCAATTCTATCCGCCAAACCGTTGACTTTTTCATTGTGCTCTTCCATATCGTCGGACGGTTCGAGGGCAAGGGTATGAAGCTGGACATAGATTTCGTGAAGCTCTATCAACTTTTTGTAAGATTCCTCATATTTGATCGGGGGATCTTTCAATTCTTCCAAAAGCGTCTCGACCAATGCCTTGTTTTCAACCATCATGGCTTTATTCTGCTTTGTCTCGGCACCCAGCATCTCGGCAGCGGCTTGTTCAAATTCCATTTCTGAAACCTTGGCATATTCCCAGACAGCCATGTATGCCCGTGACTGACTCACACAGGCGGAAGCCTGGCTGACGATCAGTTTCCCAAGTCCTTGGGCTTTGACCTCATAGGCTCTCTCCTCCCTACCTTGATTCCCGCATCCAACGAAATAGACGATCCCAGACCAAAAGATCAATGCTGAGATGAGGCCCTTTTTCATGGATTCCTCCTGTTTTTTATCCATTGAATTTTTATCATGGAGTCCCCCCTTATCTCAGCTAAAAAATTCGCATAGGGACTCTCTTCTATCCGTTCATTCGCGAATTCTGTTTCTTCCCCATCGACACTCACAGAGACCGCACGTGAGTCTTCAGGCAGCAAAACATGGAAAAAGATATTCGAATAAAGTGAATGGACGTCAATAAGGATATGGTCTCTCTTACAGCGGAAGGAATAGCCAATAAAAGCTCCTGAGCTTTTGTATTCGATCCGTACTTCGACCCCTTCTATTCCGGCGGCCAACCAGCGGGGAGACAGCCGGACTTTCTGGAAGAGCTTGAGTTCATCTTCTACTCCAGCCAAGCCCTCCAAGAAAGCATACAACATGGCACTCGATCCCCATCCATCAGCAGGAGTCGCTTCAGGACTTGTGCTCGTCTCGATGCTCGAAGGTGTCCCATCGGGAAAATACCAAAGAAAGGTTTCACCCGTTTTTGCGGTCAAATCAAAGTAGCGCCGCAAGATGTCCACTCCGTACGCCTCGCAGCCATGACTAAAGGCAGCCTTTGCCAATTCACCACCAACGAGGGGCATGATGCCGCCGTTAACATAAGCCCCTTTTACCAGCTTCTTATCGCCAAAGACACCTTCCGGAAAGGGAGGATCGATCGAAAACCATTCGGAAAAAGATCCCGATGTCTCACGCCGCTTCAGATATTCCTGGATGATCGAGACAGCCTGTGCATGCGAGGCTACGCCCCGGTTGATATCCATGGGATTGCTCAAGCTGAGCTGGGAAGATTCATCGACGCCCCCTATCTGGACGGGTGTAACCTTAACAAAATGTGTGTAGAACCAGCCGTTCCAGCAGATTTTGTTCATCCGCTCTCTGAGTTCTGCTGCCTGTTTTTCCCATATTTCAGCCCTGCTGCGGTTGCCCAAGAGAGAATAGAGCTGCGCCATGATCCGGAAAGCTTCATAGTATCCGCTGTTGTCTCCGTGCATGACCCCCCAGTATGTGTCATCTGTAATCTGAAACTGGAGCCAATCATGAGTCCCGCCTGTGTAGGCGAAATCCCAGGTGTCGATGGTGTAGGCCCTCTTAACGAGCCGGGAATTCTCGTCCCAACGCCAAGGATGGGAGAGCACATACTGCAGGGCTTTTTCCATGCTGGGCAAGAGTTTCAAAATCCATGGGTCATCTCCGCAGGCCTGCCAAGCAAGAAAAGCTGCCTTCACAAACCGGTATTCCACATCCGCCTCTACAGGGACCCGTACATATTTGGTCCAGTTTTCCCTCTCACAGGGTAGCCTTTCAGGAAAGGTGGTGAAATAGTCGAAGATTCGTCCGTTCTTTGCCTGGGTTTCCGAAAAATGCTCTATCAAGCTCTTGACGTCCGATTCTACGTACTTCACTCCCCTGAGCATGTCGCTGTAATCTCTGATCCAGAAGGATTTTGTATCGGGTGTTCGGTATCCTCTGACAGCCTTCCCGTCTATAACGATGTCCAAAGCATTAGCTTCCAGGAAGGAGCGGATTCGAGGGAAGAAATCATCGAATTCCTGTCTTCCGCTTTTTACATGCGTCGGATCATCCATTAAAATTGAGCACCCTCTCTTTTTGTCTCAAGGTTATGAAATTGAATTCTCTCCGTGCAGAGAGAGAACCATCTCCTGAACTGAAGCCAGCAGGAAAGAAGTTTCCACCCCTACTGCAAGCAGGGAAAATCCTACATCTCGATAGCGTCTCGCTGCCTCGGCATCCTTCCCGAATATTCCTCCCACCACACCTGCTTCTGAACATGCTTCCTTCACTTTTGTAATCATGTCCTGGACCTCCGGATCTTCCACCTTGCCGAGCTTGCCGATGCTTCCGGAAAGATCATAGGGACCGACAAAAACCGCCGAGAGTCCAGGCACCTTTACGATCGATTCGATATCTTCAACGGCATCCACATGCTCCACCTGAGGGATGACTGCCAGATTTTCATTGGCACTGGCCATATAGTCCTGCAAATTGAATCCATAACCCTGAGCCCTTGAAATTCCTGTGCTCCGGGTTCCATCCGGTGGATACTTGCACCAACGGAGAATTTTCTCCACCTCTCGATCTGTGTTCACATGGGGGACAATAATCCCTGAAGGGCCAATGTCCAGAACCCTTTTGATCAAGGCCTCATCCATAGAGGGTACCCTTATAAGACAAGGGAAGTCCTTTTCGACAGCCTGAAGAATTCTCTGGACATCCTGTATATCGATGGGGGTATGTTCCATGTCTACGAACAGCCAATCCAAACCTGACAAGGACAACAATTCCGCCACCTCTGGAGATGGCAGCGTGAGAATCGTCCCCAGGAGCAATTCTCCTTTTTTCAGCTTGTTCAAAAACGATCCGTTCAACTCATCCTCCTCGATTCCCCTTTATATAACACCCCGATGGAAAAACCAAGCCTTCTCTGTACTGTTTGAGCATTTCCTTTCTGAGATAAGAGCGAAAACAGCCAGGCGAGCTGGTTAGGAAGCCAACCGGAGGCGAACAGGAATCGAAAGCGAAACGTGGGATTCTTTCCATGTCATTGCGAAGTCCTGATGGACTGAAGCAATCTCAATTAATAAGGGATCGCCGCGTTTCACTCGCGATGACACATGAATGAGGCCTTCAAATGATCCGCAAGAGAAAATTCGCGGGCTGACTAACCAGCTTACTTGGCTGTTACTGCATCACAGTTAAGAAGATGCTTTTCTACCATGTTCAGGATCGCTCTTGGTTCGGCCCTGTTTTTGATTGACTTTAGGGCGAATACGAAGTAAAAAACTAGGGATTGGAGCATTGACCGGATGCATCTCTGGGGCCTGAACATCATCGATGTAGGCATCATCCTCCTCTATATCATCATCATTCTTTGGATCGGAACAAGAGCGGGGAAAAGGACAAAGGACACCGGAGATTTCTTTCTCGCAGGCCGCAAACTGGGTAAATTCTATCAATTTTTCCTCAACTTCGGCTGCTCGACCAACGCTGACCAGGCAGTGGCCGTATCCCGTGAAATTTACCGGACAGGAATCGGCGGCATGTGGATCCAGTACCTGGTGCTGTTCCTCACGCCCTTTTACTGGTTTTCCACTTTCCTCTTCCGAAGAATACGTCTGACAACCATCGGAGATTACTTCACAGAACGATTCAACAGCAAGTCTTTAGGAGCGAGTTATGCTGTTTTTATCCTCTTGATGTCCATCTTGGGAGGCGGTATCGGATATATGGTGGCAGCCAAGACCATGATGGCCATGACTCCCAAGTCTCCGCAGGAATGGTCGGTTGAAGAGAGGATGAGCGTCGAAGAATTCCGTGAATACCAGAGACTTGGAGAACGTGTAAATGAAGGGCTTGACCCGGAAGAGCAGATCCGTTACGACGAGCTAAACGAGAAAAACAAACGGGGTGAGCTTCATTCTTTCATTTCCCACACAAATCCTATCCTCTTCTATTTTGCTTATGCCCTCATCGTAGGAATCTACACCATGCTGGGAGGCTTCAGGGCGGCGGCCATCACAGATGCCATTCAAGGTTTCTTGATCATCACCTTCTCTCTGATCTTGATACCTATCGGTCTGAGCAGGATGGGGGGCTTTTCCGGTCTACATGCTTCTGTACCCGATTACATGTTCGAGCTCTTCGGTTCTGTGACCATGAGTGAGTATGCATGGTACACCATATTGGCCATGGTTCTGGCCAATCTTGTCTCCATCATCGCGGTGGCCTCAGGAATGCAGACTGCGGGATCAGCCAAGGATGAGATGACCGCACGCTTCGGCATGATCGGGGGGATGTTTTTCAAGAGATTCATCATGATCTTCTGGGCTTTGGCCGGACTGCTGGCCATCGGACTCTATGCCGGGATGATAAATGATCCTGACTTGATATGGGGGCATATGTCCAGAGACCTGCTTTTTCCGGGAGCGATCGGTCTGATGCTGGTGGGGATCCTGGCTGCCAACATGTCAACCCTAGATGCCAGTGCGGTGTCTTATTCGGCCCTGTTTATCAAGAACCTTTATGAACCTTTCAGGCCCGGAAAATCCGAGAAACACTATTTGAGGATCGGCCGGATCGCCATTGCCGTTACCCTCCTTGGTGGGATTGCTGTCGCTCTCTTTGTTAACAACCTTTTGGAACTGTTCAAATACATCATTTCCATACCGGCTATTTTCGGTGCCTCCATCTGGTTGGGATTCATATGGCGCAGGCTGACAAAGACAGCCGTGTTCATCCAGGTTCTCGTCTGCCTGATGATCTATGCTGTCATCCCCAACCTCTTTCAAACCTTGGATTGGGCCAAATACAAACCCTCTTTCCTCCTGGAGACTCAGCCAAAAGTCATCACCTACACAACGAGCGCGCTGGGAGAGGATGTGGACAAGGGCAGAGCCGCATTTATCGGCCAATCCATCGAAAAGCAGCACATTATCCTGCCTGTAGGGGTGTTTTTCGACCAAGTGGCACGGACAGACCCGGCAGATCCCGCATCACCCAAGATTGGTCTGGGACGATTTCATGCCGAGCTGTGGGTATTGAGCTGGTTTGGGATCGACTTCTCTGGTTTCAAAAAATCGCAGTTGGTCGCTACACGCTTCTTCTTCGATGCCCTCTTTCCGTTTGTGCTGCTTTTTTCGATCTCCTTGGTCACAAAACCTGAATCGAGATCGCATCTGGATAGATTCTATGCCAAATTGCATACGCCTATACAAAAAACAGAAGAAGAAGAGAGGGAAGCTCTGCAGGACTCTTATGCCCATCCCCAAAAATTCGAAAAAGATAAAATCAAGCCCGGATCAAAATGGGAAATTATGCGGCCCCGAAAGATGGAAATTTTGGGATTCGGGGGAATCTGGGTACTGGTGGGAATAATCATCCTTCTGCTCTGGTTGATGGTCTCGATTAAATAGCGGGGATTTCACCTGAAATCCCGGAAAATTAGTTCTGGGGTCATTTCTATTCTTGTCTAAATACTGATATTTCTCTCTCCAGCTGTTCGATTCTTTCTTTGAGAGTCTCTTTCTCTCCTTTTCTCGACTTCTGCATCATGCGTCCCAGAAGCCCCAGCATGCAAAGCAGCATCAGGAAGCTCAGCAAGGATGCATTCAAGAATGGAATCCTCAAATCCTGAATGAATGTAATCAGGCCGATATCGGATAGATAGGATAAAACTGTCAGAATTACTAATAAAAAGACCCACCAAATCATAGGCTGTTCTCCTTTGAGAGCGGTTCTGAAACCCCACAAAACATATACCACACCCAAAAATACGATGTCAAACGTTAAAACAGCATTTTCGCGAGCTTAAAGGAGGCCAAGATGCAACAGCAGCGGGAGAGTCAGAAAGTGAGACACACTTCTGACCACGAATCAGAAGGCTGGGGGTTCGAATCCTGCCCAGCTATTTTGAGTTCATTGGCTGTTTTGACAAATCAAAAACATTTGTGATTAAATTCCAGCATCAACCAGACCTTTTAAGGTCAATTCTCTTAAAGGGAATGAACCATGTCAAAAAAACTCACCAGGAGAAAATTTATCCGTGATTGTTCAGTCATCACCGCTGGATCAGTTATGGCAAGCGATACGTCATTTATCTTTTTCTGTGATTTTAAAAGATGCTACAATGCACCTGCTCACTGCATCCCTGGAATCCTGGAATGGATGGACCGCAGCGACATAGCCGGGCTGAATGCGCCCCGTCCGATCGCCATACATTACGGAGAGCTCGACACACCCTCTCCGACCAATGCTTCGGCTTCTTACAATGAAACCGTCCTCCAGTCCCTGGAGGAACTGCGCGATATCTATAAAATCTTCAGTGGCAATGGTGCAGTCCAATTGATCGTCACCCCCGGCAAACACCATGAGATGGACATCCCAGAGCTTTTAAAATTTCTGGACGATACTGTTTAAGTTCCCAGGGAACGCACATGAAGTTGTCACTCGAGTCACAAAACAGCACCAAGAATGAAGAGTAGAGCGACCCCAGCTTTGATTCGGGGGCAGAGCTTCATGGGAAGGATTGCCGTTCTCGCTCCGGTTGCCGAACTCAATAAGGCCGTGACTATCAGCATGACCGCAGAAGCCCGAACCACAAGATGGGTTACCTCATTCTCCAGTCCGCCGAAGATCGTGACAAGCGCGACCAGCACGCCTATAAAACACAAAGTCAATCCCTCCGCAATCCAGGTCATCGTGATAATCCGTTTGTTATCGATGGAAATTTCCCCGAAATCCCTCACCACAGAACGTGTGGACAGAATGTGCCCGACTCCCCACAGAAAAATCACTCCCGAGCCCACGTACAAAAGTATTTGATTGAGCATGTATCTTCTCCTTTTTTGGCTCTTGATCTATGTGCTCAATCTTCAGTATAGCATGAAGCCGAGGGGTGGTACTTAATGGACGCACTCTAGTAGCCGAAGAAGCGGGGCAGGAAGAGGCTGATCTCGGGGATAAAAGTCACCAGGAGCAGGGAAACGAGCATGGCGACAAAAAGAGGCAGCAAAGGCCTGATGACCCGCGAAATGCTCGTTCCCGCAATCCCGCAGCCGATGAACAGCACGCTGCCCACAGGCGGAGTGCACAATCCGATACTCAGATTCAAAACCATGATGATTCCGAAGTGAATCGGACTCACGCCCAACTGCATCACCACAGGCAAAAAAATTGGAGTAAAGATCAAAACCGCCGGAGTCATATCCATGAAGGTCCCTACCATTAAAAGAAGCAGGTTGATGATCAGAAGGATGATGATCCGGCTGTCTGAGAGTGCCATAAGAGCTGTGCTGACATTTTGGGGAATGTTCTCATAGGACATGATCCAGGACATCCCCATGGAGGTTCCGATGAGCAGCATGACAATGGCGGTAGTGGTGGAGGCATCTACCAGGATTTTCGGAATTTCCTTCCATTTGACCTCCCGGTAGATTAAAACCGACAGGATGAAAGTATATAAAACCGCAATGGCAGAGGCCTCTGTTGCAGTAAAATAGCCAGCCACAATGCCTCCGATAACCAGGATGATCAAGAAAAGGCTGGGGATGGCATCCAGAAAGCGGAGAAGCCCTATTTTGAAGGTGGCTCTTTGCGCTGTGGGATAATTCCTTCGATAAGCGATCAGACCTGCGACTGCCATGAGAGAGAGGCCGATGAGAATCCCGGGAAAATATCCCGCCACGAACAGGGCCCCGATGGAAACTCCTCCGCTGGCCAAAGAATAGACGATCAGAATATTGCTGGGTGGTATGATCAACCCCGTCGTTGCCGATGTGATGTTCACTGCTGCGCTGTAGTCGAGGTCATACCCCTCTCTTTTCATCTGGGGAATCATAAAACCGCCGATGGCTGCCGAAGAGGCAACAGCAGAACCTGAGATCGATCCAAAAAGCATGGCCGCCATGATGTGAACAAAGGCCAGACCACCAGGAAATGTGCCCACCAGTACTTTGGCAAAATCGATCAGGCGTCTGGCGATCCCGCCTCTGTTCATCAACTGGCCTGAAAGGATGAAAAAAGGAATGGCAAGGAGGGCGAAACTATCTAAACCAGTGGCCATCCGCTGAGCCACAGTGGTCAAAGTCGGCCCTGCTTGGATGCTCATGAGCATCGTAGAGACCGTGGCAATACCGATGCAAAAAGAAATCGGAATTCCCAGGAGCAGCAGAAACACAAAACTGCCGGCAAGGACAAGAACATGCAGGAGTTCCATTCGAGCTAAATCCCCTCTGCGCCTTCCACAGCAGCGACTTCTAACTTCTTTGATTCACCCGCAGGTGTTCGCACCCTCTCTACAAAAAAATGAGCCGCATAGAACATAATCAATAATCCGCTCAACGGAAGAGCCAGATACACATAGCCCAATTTGATCCGCAGTGCTGCGGAAATTTGATTCAGCGTCAAGGTGATCGCGACCAACCTGATTCCCCCTATGACCATCACCAGGAGAGAAAAAAGGAAAATAAATACCTGGATGAGCATCTCGATCCATTTTCTCGGCCCTCTACTCAGAGTCTGCAGGACGATGTCGATAGCAAGATGCATCTTTTTACCTGCTGCATAGCTTGCTCCCAGCAATCCCACCCAGATCAAAAGATAGCGGGCCAGTTCTTCAGTAAAAGAGCTGGGATCCTTGAGGACAAACCGGGTGAAAACCTGCCACAAAACATTGAGCACATTGGCAGCCATCAAGATCATGAGCGCTACAGCCAAGGTCCTGTCGATTTTGTCCTTTGCTCTGTGAGGCATCATTCGAGTTCCTTTATCCTTTGGATGAGGCTGTAGATCCGAGAGTCTGATTTGTATTTTTCGTAGATAATCTCGACTTTTTCGGTAAAAGGCGTCTTATCCGGATAATATATTGTTACACCCGCTTTCTGCACCTCTTCCAGCGCTCTTCTCGTCGCTTCCTTCCATAATGTTTTTTGATGCTGTTCAGATTCCTCAGCTGCTTTTTGAAGAATTTTTTGAAATCCGGGTGAGAGATCCTCCCAGGTCTGGGTACTGATAACCAGAACATCGGGGACCCCGGTGTGTTCATCGAGGGAATAGTGCTTGCAGACTTCGTAATGCCTGGAAAGGTGGAAGCTCGGTGGATTGTTTTCCGCTCCATCCACCACCCCCTGCTGGAGAGCCGAATACAATTCTCCCCACGCGATGGGCGTAGCTGACCCCCCAAGAGCCTGGACCATCTCCATCGATGTTGGGCTTTCCTGGGTCCGGATTTTGAGGCCTTCAAGGTCAGACGGCTTGAGTATGGGGCGGTCTTTGGTGTAGAAACTCCTGGTTCCAGCATCATAGTAACAGAGCCCGCGAAGCCAGTATTTCTCTCCCGCAAGGAGCAGCTCTCTTCCCAATTCCCCTTCCAATACAGCAACGCGGTGTTCCTCATCTCGAAAAACATAGGGCAGACTTAATACACTCATTTCGGGCACAAAGCCCTCGATCACACTGCAGGAAACCTTGGTCATGCCCAGGCTTCCGATCTGGAGCAGCTCAAGACATTCCCGTTCCGATCCCAACTGTTCGCTGGGATAGATATCGATGCGCATCCTGCCCTCCGACTCAGTCAGCACACGCTCTGCTAAGAATTCCATGGCATTATGTACTGGATGAGAGGGATCCAATCCATGTCCCAGTTTGATCACTCTGACATTTTGGTCCGTTTTGCAGACGACATGGAAGGCTGTACAAGAAAGGATTAAAAAAAGTGCGATTAACCGTGCGCGTGTCCGGTATTCCCTCATCTATTCGATAATAGGCTTTATGACTTTGGCTCCGATTTTGCCCAACTCCGAGACTAGATGGGAGAACACATCTTCATCCCTGTACATACCGATGATGGAGCCTCCCGATCCGGCGAATTTGGAGGAAGCACCGCACCGACGTGCGATATCGATCAGCTCGAAATTGCTTTTGCTGATCGTCATGATCTGACTTCTTAAATCGAAGTTTTCGTTCACCAAACGGAACAATCCTTCGGTATCCCTTTCCAATAATGCTTTTTTCCCCAATTCCGCTTTTTCTGCAATTCGGTCGAGTGTCTCTTGGACGAACGAGTCTCCTTTGTCAAAGCCCTTCCTGATGCCATTTAAAACCTGTCCTGAGATCTTTCCCAGGGCAGGCTTATAGGCAAGGTAAAGGGGAGGAAGGAGTTTGGCATCCACCCGTTCATACAGGCCGTGTCCTTTTGTCTCGAGGAACTCCTTATTGAGATCCATGTACATACATCCTTCATAGACCTGGATGACTCTGTCCATGAAACCGGCATTGATGCCCAGCTCGTCGCGCTCTGCTTCAAGAATTAGGGTGGGAAGGATTTCCGCCGGAATGTCTATTCCATAAAATTCTATCAGAGCACGGAAAGCCGCAGTAATGATTGCGCTCGATCCCCCAAGGCCCAACTGACGGGGAATATCGGAGGAGTAACGAAGGGCGCAATTTTTTTCATCCAGATGAAACCCATGGCTGAAGCAGTATTCATAAAATCTCTTGACCGCAGCCTGGATCAGACGAACTCCCCCGTAGTATCCATAGAGACCCACCTTATCCACAAGCTCTTGCATATTTTTATATACGGGTATGTCATCTTTGTGGGATTGGATCATCAACTCGTGGGATTCCTGGAGATACACTTTGGCTTGAAAATTCTTGACCGATAGAGCGATGATTTTTCCGAAGTATCCATCCGAGGGATTGCCCAAAAATCCAGCTCTGGCATAAGCGTGTGTCTCGATGGCCATTTTTTCCTGTATTTTACTCCATTCGGTACTCTAGGCAAAATACCTAAAATTGCCGTTAGAAACAACAATGTGCCCATTACGAACACCCAAAAGGGTACGCAGTAATCTCTTGGTTAAATATTGAGATGGCCGCGCTTCGCTCGCCATGACATTATACAATGGCAATCTAGGGAATATCGCCCTAGAGGTGTATACTAAAGATTATATAGCTGCAAGAACACCTCTCACATACCCGACCGATTCTGCCACCCCGGGAAGCGGATCATCCGGATCCTTTTCGAATTCAAAAGATACAGAGCCTTGATAATTCAGCTCGAGCACTGTTTTCACAAACCTGGGAATGTCGATGACTCCGTGCCCGATTTCAACAGTCTGCCCCTCCTTTGCTGCGGCCGTGACATCTTTGATGTGCACATCTAGCAGACGGTCTGAATATTTCTTTGCCGATTCAGAGGGATCGACGCCAGAACGCTGGGTGTGACCGATATCGATACACAATCCAACCCGAGGATCCAAGTCTTTTATCCTGATGTAGGCACTTTCCGGCGTAGGATAGTGTTCATCGTCAGGGCCGTGATTATGGATAGCCAGATTGATGCCGGTCTTGATCACCAGTTTGTTCACCATTTGAAGCAAATTCGGGTTCGGAGCACCGATGATCACCTTCATTCCGGCTGTCTCAGCGTAATGAAAAGCTCGCCTCACATCGTCTTCATTCAGCATATAAACCACACCGCAGCCATAGAGATCGATGTCTGCCTTTTTCACTTTCTCGGCGACAGCTTTGATCTCCTCATCCGTCGCCTCCAGAGGGAGATGAAAGCTTTTGAGAGCGATCTTCTCTAAGCCAAGTCTTTTGGTCATGGCCAGGGTATGGTCAAGGTTGAACTCACGGAACGTATAGGAAGCCATTCCCAGGTTCAATTTCCTCTCCTCCCCTTGAGTCTTCGGGTCGTTATTGGCATTTTTTGACACTCCAACCCATTTTTTCATAACGGTGGAGAGAGGCACAGAGGCGGCTCCCATTCCTGCACATTTCATGAAATCCCGTCTTGTCGTTTTTGCCACTTTTTTCTCCTTCTACGGAGTCTGCTTACTTACATACACCATTAACTCTGGCGACTCAATACCAAACCTAAATAAATTGTTGAGTCCCTGAATCAAATATGTCATTATTACGAAAAAGGAGAGGCAGCATCATGCGAGAAGCATGTTCGAAAGATTTATCCCTCTCGTGGTTGTGCCCGAAGTGGTTTGTCGTTTTATCAATCTCTGCATTCCTCGCTGTCTGTGGATCAAACAAAGATGTTAAACCAGCAGAAGAATCTTCAACAGAGGTGCAAGCCGCTGAAGATTCGTATCAGAACAGACTCACTGAACAGGGAAAAGCAGAGGGCTGGATTCTGTTGTTTAACGGAGAAACCTTACAGGGCTGGCGAGGATTGGGCCGAGAGAATATACCCGAAGGTCACTGGATCGTCGAGGATGGTGCGATAAAAAAAGTGGCAGACAAAGACGTGCCGCTCCAAGAAGACGGGCAGCCTCTGGAAGGATGCGATCTCATGACTATCCAGACATTCGAAAATTTCGAGCTTTCCCTGGAATGGAAAATCAGCCCTGGCGGAAACAGCGGAATCAAATACAACGTATCTGAGAAGATGTCGACGGCTCATCCTCCCGATAATGCAGCCCTTGGTTTCGAATATCAGATACTCGACGACGAAAGACATCTGGATGCACTCATGGGTAAGGATAGGACCGCAGCCTCACTTTACGACCTCATCGCACCAGAAAACAAGAGCCTCAAACCTGTTGGGGAGTTTAACTCTGCACGGATCATTTACCGCGGATATCAAGGGGAACACTGGCTAAACGGAGTCAAGGTTCTTGAATATAATCTGAATACATCGGAGATGGATGAACTCATCCAAGGAAGCAAATATCGAGATATTCCGGACTTTGCTCAAAAGCGAAACGGACATATCGTCCTCCAGGATCATGCAGATGCGGTCTGGTTCCGCAACATCAAGATTCGCATTTTGAATCCTGATTAATCTAAAGAGAGCAGTGAATGAGGCGATAAAAAAACCCTGAGCCGCAAAAGAAAGGGATGGAGTCATGACGGAAAAAAAGATCACACGCCGCAATTTTATCAAAACCCTCTCTGCCAGCACGGCTGGTCTGGCTGTGGGACTTCCCGCAGTCAGCTATAAAAGAGTATCGGGATCCAATGACAGGGTGAGAGTGGGAATAGTCGGATTTTCCGACAGGGCCCGGTATTCTCTGATACCAGCTATGAACTATCACGCCCAAGAGCTCAATTTCGAGTTTGTAGCAGTCTCGGACATCTGGAACCGTCGAAGGGAGGAAGGGGTTGCTTTTCTCGAAAAACTCACCGGAAAAAAAGTGGCACCTATGCGAAACAATGAAGAGATGTATGGATCAGGGAAAGTGGACGCAGTGATCATCAGCACGGCTGACTTTCAGCACGCGCTCCACTGCATCCAAGCTGTCAAAGCCGGCTGCGACGTCTATGTCGAAAAGCCCTTTGCCAACACCATGGAAGATGCCAGAGCAGCTCTTAAAGCTGTCGAAAACTCTGATAAAATAGTCCAAATTGGCACTCAACGCCGTAGTGCCCCCAACTACATTCGAGCCAATGAGTTTATCCGGTCAGGCCGGTTCGGTGAGATCGTGGCTGTGGAGATGACCTGGAACGTGAACCAGCCTGGACGTTGGCGCCGCCCCCATCTCGTAGCAGATCTGCGGGAACAGGATGTGGATTGGGAACGATATCTGATGAACAGACCCTATGAGCCCTGGGACCCCCGTAAATACATCGAATACCGGCTGTTCTGGCCCTATTCCAGCGGTATCCCTGGGCAATGGATGGTTCACCAGATCGATACCGTGCACTGGTTCACCGATTTTCCTCACCCGAGAAGCGTTGTGGTCAACGGCGGGTTGTACCTGTGGAAAGACGGACGTAAAAATTTCGACACTCTTACCGCTGTGTTTGATTATGGCCCGCTTAAAGATGCCACACAGGGATTCATGGCTCTGTACACATCACGGCAGACCAATTCTGCCGGCGGGGTCAAGGAGCTGTATTTTTCGAACGGAGGTACCCTGAACCTGAACACAAATAGGATCTCTCCTGAAGGGGGTCTGACCCAAAGCATGGCCCAGGTCATGGGGATGGAAGAGAACAGACTCCCGGAGATCTCTTTAACCGAAGAAGGAGGGGTAGAAACGGCGGCAGACACAGGCAGGGACCCAGTCACTCTGGCACACATGCGGAACTGGATGGAGTGCGTACGTTCTCGTAAAAAACCGAATGCAGATATTCACGCCGGATACAACCATTCGGTTGCCTTATGCATGACCATAGCTGCCATGCACTCCGGGAAACGCGTGACATTCAACGATGTCCGACAAGAAGTGGTCATCAGATAAATGGCCACGTTTTCCCTGGTCCCTCGCCATGACAATGCAGCATTAATCGATGTGTTTAGAATAGGGAGAATTCTTTCGCTCCTTATGGGGAACTGGAGATGAAGAGGAGGAAAATCTTAAAACTTCTCGGGATGACAAGCGGGGCGCTCTTATTTTCACCATGGAGTCAAAGCTCTAGCAGCCAGAAATTGGAATCTCAAATCGACGATCCTTATTTGCTCATAGAATTGGAAAAGTTGAGGAAAGAACCTGCAGCTCGCGCAGAGATTAGGACCGAGAAAGGGGGGCCAAGATTGTTCATCAACGGAGAAGAAGTCTTTCCCTTGTTCGCCTTGAGCGCAGAACTTCTGAAAACCGCAAGGGGATACAGGGAAGCAGGCATCAACTTGTTGGCACCCATCCTGGGTCTGACCAGTGCTTGGGTGGGACCTGAAAAATTCGAATGGGAAAAACTGGATATTTTTTTTCTCCGTCTTCTCGAGACAAATCCCGACGCCTTTTTTCTTCCCCGGCTCCATCTCAATGCCCCTCTCTGGTGGAAGGATTCTCATCCAAAAGAGATGATCCGATATGGTCTGCCGTATGAAGAAAATGAATACAAAATGGAAGAACGCATCGGCGAAAGCGGCATGAACTGGAATGCCAACAGGGATCTCTACGACGTTTCTTTAGCTTCTGAAGTCTGGCGGAAAGAAACAGGTGCCATGCTGCGTGCCTATCTTCGTCACATAGAGAATTCGCCCTTAAAGGCCAGGATGCTCGGATATCAAGTCACCAGCGGAATGACTGCAGAATGGCATTATATGGGATCGCGTTATCTTCCTGACTACAGCGATCCTATGGAAAAAGCCTGCGGCCCTATACCCCCTCCTGAAGATAGATTGAGCACTCAATACGGACTTTTAAGAGATCCCCCAAAAGAAAAGCAAGTCATCGACTTTTACAGATGTTTTCACGAAGTTTGCGCAGAGACTATCCTGTTTTTTGCCAGGATTGTTAAGGAGGAAACCCAGAGAAGAGTCCTCTGCGGCAGTTTCTACGCCTATCTCCTCGAAAACATCTGTATCCAGGAAGCAGGCCACCTGGCTCCACAAAAAATCCTGAACAGTGCTGACATCGATTTCATCCCCTGCCCATATACCTACCAGCACACCAACATCGAGGGCCTCGAGAGATGGGAAAGTGACATGATCGATGAGGCCGGTAACTGGCTGGGACGGGCACGGGGAGTGGCTGGAGACGGAGGATACCGTGTGCCGACAGAATCATTGAAACGCTCTGGAAAACTGTTTATCGTGGAGATGGATCCAAGCACGTACTTGGAATCCAAGCGTGCGGGTGAAGGAGGCTCTGGACACGAGACTGTGGAAGGGACACTGCGGATTATAAGGCGGGATCTGGGAAATATGTTTGCTAACGGAGTGGGCGGTTGGTTCTTGGACTTCGGGCATCTGGTGCCTCCATTCGAAGCCAATAAAGGCTGGTATGACGATGAACCCATAATCAAGGAAATTCATCGCTTTGTCCAGCTGGGGCAAAAAAGAAAAGAACTCGACATCAGCTCTCCTTCCCAAATTCTTGCTGTGTACGACGCAAAAAGCTTTTTTGCCACCAGCCACTGGAAGTCAGAAGAGCCGTGGGAAGGGTACGGAATTTCTGTCAGCGATTTTTTCAACCACTGGTTTCTCAACTCCCAGGCAAGAACTCTCCACCGGATCGGTGCCCCAGTGGATTACATTTACAGGTTCGATCTGAAACCAGAGGATGCAAAAAAATACAAGTTGATCTTTATGGTCAACAGCTTTTTCCTCAGCGATGAAGAAGTGAACCATATAAAAAACATTATAAAAGACAGCCGGACCACGGTAGTATGGTTCTATGCTCCAGGTTTTATCTCTCCAGAGAGATTGAATTTGGAGCAGATGGAATCTCTGACAGGACTTCGATTCCAAATCCTGGAAGAGCCTGGCCCGATGATGATCCAAAGCCAAATATCAGAAGGCTTTAAACAGCCCAACCTCTCATTTGGGATAAAGAAAAAATACTTTCCGAGATTTGCGGTAAAAGATCCAGATGCAAGACCGCTCGGCCACTGGAAGGACAATCAGGAGGTCGCTTTTGCTCAGAAGAGATGCGAAGGATGGAACTCGGTTTACATCGGAACGGCTCCTGTCCCCGTGGAAATACTCCGCTGGTTGGCCCAGAGGGCCGGAGCATCCCTCTGGAGTTCTCATCCGGACATCATCAGCGCGACCCGGGATGCAGTGTGCGCTGTAGCTACAGAGAGAGGAAAACACTCCATCAGGCTGCCGCAACCTATGATGTCCATGGACGGAGGACCCATCTCTACCATTCATCTTTTGGGTATGGACTTTGGAGAGGTTAAAATATTCATCGCTCCTTCAGAAGAGCAGGAGGAAACAAACGATCACTCTCCTTTTAAAAGAAATAGGGGGCCCGATTAAAACTTGATGCTTCTCTTCCACTATGTGTGCTTCAATTGTAATGAGAAAAGCCATCATGCCTGAGAAGAAAAAGAAACATTGAAAATTACATATACAAATAAAGAAAGAGAACCGACCTGATATATTTTCATTTCTAGGAGGCTAAAGCGAATGCTTAGATATTCGAATCGCAAAAGACGGCTGCATTTCCCAAAGAGCGTCCTTGGGTTCCTGCACCTCGCTGTGTTCATCCTGATCGTCTTCTGCCTCGGATCATGCCAGAAGCAGCCCTCTCCGGAATATCCGAGGCTTCAATCACTCTATATCCCGATGAGGGATGGAGTGAAGATCGCTGTAGATGTCTGGCTGCCCGATGAACTCGAACCAAAAGAAAAGATTCCTGCCATCATGTACTGCACCAGGTACTGGCGTGCCAGCGACGTGGTGGGAGCGACAATCGAACAGGATACAAACTTCAACAGGGCCTCGATGTGGAATGACGCCGGATACGGACTCGTTTTAGTCGACGCTCGAGGGACAGGTGCTTCCTTCGGCACAAGACCTTATGAAATGACCACTGACGAAGTCAAGGATTATGGAGAAATCGCAGATTGGACCATTTCCCAGCCCTGGTCTAACGGCAAAATCGGCGCATACGGCGTTTCTTATCCCGGCAACACAGCGGAGATGATCATGGTCAATCAGCGTCCTGCTGTCAGGACCGTAGCTCCTCTGTTCAATGACTTCAATTACTACGATTTCCTTACCGATCCAGGAGGTGTTCGACTCAATTTTTTCATCAACATGTGGGGAGGGATGGTCATGGCACTGGACCATAACGATATCTGCGGAGCTCAAGGGATAACAGGAGGACAGTGCGAAGAATTGAGGAAAAAAATCCGGGGAGTAAAACCTGTGGATGAGGACATTGACCGTAGTCTGCTAGCCGAGGCTGTCAGTCAACACAAAAACAACATCAAACTCCACGAAGAAATGACCGAATTCAGGGACGATCCCTTTGGAGCACAGGATCTGACCAACCTCCATAGAATCGCCAATCCCTCAGGTTATATTCAAGAAATCGAGGCCTCGCAGACAGCTATCTTTGTCAGAGTTGGCTGGCTGGACGCAGGGACGGTAAACGGGGCACTCAGTCGGTTTCTTTCGGTTGATATCCCTCAAAAAGTGATCATCGGCCCCTGGAGTCACGGAGGCGGTCACCATACCGATCCTTTCCTCGATGCGGACACGCCCACTCGGCCTTCAATGAGAGAACAAACGCAGGAGATGATCGAGTTCTTTGATGGATTCCTTAAGGACCAAAATCCCCCCGCAATGGAATCTTCAATCTCCTATTATACCTTGGGCTCGGGCACCTGGAAGACAGCACGCGTATGGCCGCCGGAAGATTTCGCGGAAACCACGTGGTATTTTGGACCTCAGAACACTCTCTCCAAAGACCCCCCCACAGAGATGTCTGGCTCCGACACCTATACCGTAAATTACGAAGCGACAACCGGTCAAACCAACCGTTGGCACACCCAATTGGGAGGACATGATGTGATTTACCCTGACAGAAAAGAGGAGGATAAGAAACTCCTGACATACACCAGTGAACCTCTCGACACAGACATGGAAATCACCGGTCATCCCTTGGTCAAACTCTATGTCCGGTCCAATGCCAGGGATGGTGCTTTCTTCGTTTATCTCGAAGATGTGGATGAAACGGGAAGCGTAACCTACATCACAGAGGGGCAGCTCCGGGCAGCTTGCCGGAAAGTCTCAGAAAAAGAACCTCCTTTCAAACATTTTGGCCCCTATCGAACCTTTAAACGTTTGGATGCTTCCCCCCTGGTGCCCGGCGAAATCGCTGAACTGAGCTTTGATCTCTTCGCCACATCGGTGGTCATCGAAAAAGGTCACCGCATACGCATAGCCCTGGCAGGCGCCGATAAGGACAGCTTTGCCCGTTATCCTCTGGATGACGATATGGTTCCCAATATCCTGGTGGAGAGGAATCAAAAATTCGCCTCAAAAATTGTGCTGCCGATGAAAGAATGAGAAGGAGCGACTACCAGAGAAGCGATCTCATTATCTAAATTTCAATTTCAAGGTTACGATTTCATAGGATGACAATTCCAGCTCGACACTCTGTTCGAACAATCGGACAGTGGAATCGCTGATTGGCCGCTCTAGAAGATCGACTTTCTCCACGCCAGCAATCTCTCCAAAAAAGGCAGGATTCAAATCCAATTTGGCAGTGGCTCTTTTTCCATCAGCTTCATAGAGTCTTACGATTACAGCCTCTTCTCGCTCAGCCATTTTTAGGTTGGAGACGATGACATTGTCCGGCTGGGAAGAGACAAGAACATTTGCTTCCGAGGACAGATGCCCTTTATGGGTGTCTGTGTAGATAATCTGCAGAGGATGATTGAAGGACGCACCGAGTCTTACCATATCAGAAGGAGCCAATTCACCCCCATAGGGGACCAGGGCCATTCTCATGTTGTGTCGTCCCAATTCCGGCAGCGGATCGGGCGAATAACTGGAACGGATCAGGGTTAATCGGAGAGTGGATTCTTCCAGGCTGTGTCCATATTTGCAGTCATTAAGAAGAAGCAGACCTCCTGTAACATTGGAATCATCCAGATGACCTGATACACAGGCCCATCTGAGGCCAGGAACTTCTTCTCCTCTATTGAGCGGTCTTTCAATGCTTCCGAATGGAATCTCATAGCGAGCCTTCGGATGATCGAGGCAAGTAGGATACTGCATTCGAAGCGCAGGGATTCCGGTTTCTGGCGTTCCCTGCTCCATCCAAAACGCTTCGACCGCGATTTCCAACCACGGCTCGCCAGTCCTCAGGGTGTAGGTGACGGTGATTCGTGACTGGTTTAACTTTGCTTTTGCCTGGATCGAAGCAAGATAGGGATTGTTTTGGTTTACTCTTAAAGAATCCAACTCTAAGGGACAAACACGCTTCTTAGGATCTCGAATGATCCAGGCAGACATGCCTCCGGGACGCTCCACGATATATTCCAACAGGGCCAATGGATTATTTTCATCGGCCAAATTCACTCCAGTCTTTTTGTCTGTCAGCTGGATAATTCCCCCGGTCATCCGGCCAAAGCGAACCGAGAGATATTCATTTTCAAAGCCTAAATATTCCTCAGCCACATCCACTCCCTCTCTCTCATTTTCTGTCTCTTCATCGGCATAATACAGCCTTTCCTCAATACAATAAGTTCTGTAGCCCAGTGGACCGATAGAAACAGGGAAAACCAGCTCGATGTATGTGTGTCCCCAGTAATTTCCAGCTTCGACCTGATAAGAAGGTATGATTTCTCCGGAAATATCACGAACGACAAAACGCTTCTCGGTCCCTGCCGGTAATGGTTCTTTGTCATCAACATCCCATACCGATGCACTGACCACTTCGTTCCTCTGCCAAGCTGATGGATTGAATACCACTACAGGGAACGCACCATTCCTCTGGTGAACTGCAGAGGACAGAAAGCCTTCGGATGTCCCCCTTCCTGCCCCGGCTCCCATGGATCTGTTCCGGCCTTTGGTCCACAAAACAGGATCTTTTTGTGGAGTGCAAAAAGAAGTGTTAATATCTCCAGCGATAGCTTTCAGCGATTTTCTCTTGATCGCCCCAAAAGCGGCAGCCGATTCCTGGAAAAGGCCCGATTGATATTGTCTGGTCGCCCGAACCCCCGATCCTGGCAATATATCATGAAAATGCCCAAACAAGACGCTTATCCAGGCATCCTTCAACTGCTGACGGGGATATTTTTTGTCGCGTATCTGATGGGCGAGGACCGCTGCCGTTTCTGCTTCAAGGGCATGGTTCTCCCCCAATCGATTAAACTTCTTAATTTGACTCTGTGAGGTGTAACAGCCGGTAAATTCGAAGTTGAGTTCCTTATCTACCACAGGGAATTTGTCTTTGTGTTTTTCGAGCAGGGAATAATACTCCCGGGCTGTGTTCATCTTGAAATTCGGGAATATGGGCCATCCATTCATCTCCCGGCATCGAAGAATATCCCGCCGAGTGGGGCCGCCTCCGTGATCGCCCACACCATATACCTTCATCCAATCCCTCAAACCGGTCTTTGCCACAAATTTCAGAAGCTCCAGTGCGTTGTGAGGTCCGATCGTACTGATGTACCAGGTCGTTTCCAGGTTGACCAGAATGCGGGAACCATCCGGAGCCTGCCACCAGAAAATCGGTGGTTTTTCAAATTTACCTCCACGGCAGAGATAGTAATACTTGACTGCTCCGCGCGAAACGATAGAGGGGATGGTGTGGGCATGTCCAAAAGTATCCGGCTCCCAATCCAGAGGCATGTCTTCGGGTTCCAAGTTGAAATTATCTTCCATAAACTGACGAGTGTATAACAAATGACGGACCAGGCTCTCCCCGGATGCCAGATTTTTATCCCCTTCAACCCAGTGGACGGCGGCGATCTCCCAGCGTCCCTCAGCAACCCTGCTCTTGATCTGCTCAAAAAGTTCGGGGTTGTATTTCTTGATCAGAGCATAGACAGATGCCTGGCTCTGGGTAAAGCGAAAATCAGGAAACTCCTCCATCAGTTTGAGTACTGTGGTGAACGTATCATTGGTCACTGCTACTGTTTCAGGCCAGCCCCACATCCAGTTCATATCTATGTGGGCGTGTCCCACACAATGAATCGTATAGGTCTTGGCAACAGATCCAATCGGCGAAAGGATCCTTTCTGATTCAAACACTGCCTTGATCAATTCCTGCTTATCGGATTGCTGGAGAGCAAATGAGAGTATGTCTGAAGCTTCCGATATCAATCTCCCCCATACTTTGGATTTTTCTGGATGGAGCTTGAGCAAATGCCGCGAAAAATTGATTTCCGATTGAACCCGCTCAGCCAGCTGATCCCTATTCAAAGATGACAGGTCATCCTGTTCGCACAATGAACTACCGGAAAGGAAAGCGCTGGACAAAGTCACGAATAAAAGAAAAAAAGCGAGAGAAAGAGCATAAAAAAAAGTTTTTCTCATATCAACTCCTTGCACCAGTTTGGGTGAAATTATAAAAAAAGCCTAAAGCAATTTTTTAGTTTCTAATTCTTCCATGGCCGACTGGCAAGAAGTTGTAACCGCAGAGGTGGCTTCTCTCAAGCATCTATAGAGATCAGGCTGTTCAAAGAGTCTTAAATGGCCGATGGCCTTGACGATCTTATCCTCGGCAGTTCTGAAATGGGTGGAATCGACGACATGCCCTGCCACTCGGACTTCTCCCAGGAGTGCTTCCAGATAAGATGTCATCAGCTTTTCTGCACCGCACCATTCCTCTCCGCTTAGAGCCGCCATTTTTTCCAGCATCTTGAAAGAGATGATCAACTCAGACTTAATCCTTTCGGAGAATTGATAGATAAGAATGGCTTTTCGGGCGCTCATTCTTCAAAACCCTCGGAAACAGCTTCGTCGAGTATGGCTTTGGTGGCTGAGGCTCCTATTCGCGATACGCCCAAAGCTCTGACCCTCAACAGGTCATCAAGCGTGCGTATTCCTCCTGCAGCTTTTACCTGCACTTCAGGAGATGTCTCCCTGACCATCAAGCGCAAGTCATGGTCTGTCGCCCCTCTGTAAAGGTATGTTCCATCCTGTTGTTTGACAAATCCGTATCCTGTAGACGTCTTTACAAAGGCCACCCCCTGGTTGCTGCAGATATGGCACAACTTGATCTTCAATTCGTCTGCAGGCAAGAAATCGTTCTCGAAGATTACTTTCAAAATAGCACCGTTATCTACAGTGACCTGATTAAGTACATGAATTTCCTCTTCCACATAATCCCAATCCTGTCCCAAGACTTTGCCGATATTCACGACCGCATCCAGTTCCTGAGCCCCGTCTGAAATCGCCTGTTCCGCCTCTTTACGTTTGACTTCTAAATGGTGGCTTCCGTGGGGAAACCCGACAACAGTCCCTGTTTTCACACTTGTATCCCTTAAGAATTGCCTGGCCAAAATCACTGCATAAGGCTTGATACACACAGAGGCCACGTCAAAATGTTTGGCAAGCCCACAACCGGCTTCAAGCTCTTCATCGGTCATGGCGGGATGCAGGAGAGAATGATCGATCATTTTAGCAATGGATTTCAAGCTTTCCATCCGCTTATATGCTCCTTTCGGGAATTGACTAGATTTTGACCAGCTCTTCTATTTTGAAAGGACGTTCCTGTTCGATACTGCGGCGAGCTGCAATCCCGATCAAAATAGAAAGAGCCCCGTCACGGCTGCCTGCGCTTCGTTGGAGGCGGTCCGGTCCAGGATTTCTAAAAATCCGGTCCTGCATGATTTGGTCTGCTCCCCAGTGACCGCTCCCTCCCGAGGATAATCCAAAAGTATACGACTGTCCGAAACTGTGTGTGACCCTGAAATCAGCCATATTCTCAACCTTCCAGGGCTGGTTATGATAAACCCGGGCATCCAGTCTTCCTTTCGTCCCATTGAATCCCACAAAGTATCCTTCGTACGGCACGAATGCGTTCAGAGAATAACTCATCGTCACTCCATTATGGTACTGCACCTGGACATTCATGGTGTCCCAAATGTTTATTTTTTTCCGGAAGACACACGCATCTCGAAGGTAACCGTCCTCGGATTCTGCCTTCACATAGAGATTCATCAAATGTTCATTGGTGGTGATATCCCAAAAGAATTCACATTTGTCTTTATATGGACAGCTCATACATCGCACGCTCCTGAAAGGACCGTTGTGTCCATATTTGCGGAGTTCGCCGTAAGCATTGACCTCCACAGGTTCAGCCGAAAGCCACCAGTTCATCAGGTCAAAATGGTGGGTGGCTTTATGGACAAGAAGCGACCCCGAAAATTGCTTAAAGCCATGCCACCGCCGAAAATAGGAAGCGCCATGGTAAATATCCAGGTAATAATTTAAATCGACCGAAGTGATCTCTCCTATTTCCCTGGACATCAGGATTTCTTTGATCTTTACGGCCTCTGGACTGTAACGGTAGTTAAAGGTTACGGTTAATTTTTTTCCTGTCCTTTTCTCTGTATCCATGATTCTCTGGCACATCTTCTCGTCGGTGGCCATCGGCTTTTCCGTGATCACATCACACCCCATCTCCATGGCCGAGCAGATATACTTGGCGTGAAAACAATCAGTAGTAGTCACGATAACTGTATCTGGCTTTGTATCGGCGATCATCTGTTTGAAGTCCAAAAAACTGGGGCATGTGGCGCCCATAAAACGTTTGGCATATTCCATCCGCTTGGAATTTATATCACAAAGCCCCACCAGTTCGAGAACATCACCATACTTCATGAGAAGTGTTCTCCCCCACGTCCCGCTGCCGCGAATGCCAGTTCCCACTAAAGCCACCTTCAATTTTCTTCCCTGTATTCTTCCCCATAATTCTTTCGTATTCAGTAAAGGAAAACTGGCCACCCCCAAAGCCGCACACGCTGAGGATGATAGAAACCTTCGGCGGCTGATCTCATTCTTTTTCTTCACCATACGCTCCTCCCTCCAAATCAGGTCTCTGTCACGCTGGAACAACCTCTATGGCTAAAATCCTATCCCTTTGCAAAACCAATTGTCAACGAAAATAAGAGGAGAAAAATTACCCTTCGAAAAAGATAACTAGAAGAATGGAATATTTTTTTTCGTCTATCCAGAATGAAGTTCCGACTTCGTAATTAGAATATTAAATTTCCTAATGTGAACAATCCCAGTATCAATGTCGCTATGCCAACGATTATCCGAAGAAATCCTCCTTTGAACTTTTTGACCGTATAGGCAGCGAAAGGAACAGAAAGAAGAGCACCTAAGATCAATGAAGGGGAAAGATTCCAATCGACAGTGTGATCCGTAAGACTGAAATATGTGATAACGCCCACTAAGCAGGTCAATCCTTCGGCAAGTGATGTAATCCCGATCGCATTTTTCGATTCCACCCCTGAAAGGATCTGTCCACTGGTGACTATAGGACCATAGCCTCCCCCGCTGATTCCTTTGTTAAAAGCAGCCAGGAGACCTAAGGAGGAAATTTTTTTCCAAGAAAATTCGAACTTTCGCTCTAAAGTAGCCAGAATGAGCACCCCCATAGCAAACACCAGCACGCCTATGTAAAGCTTAATATAGTACTTTGGCAAATTCAGCGCGACATAGACCGCAACTACAGCACCGAAGATACTGCATCCAGCCATGACTAAAGCTATTTTGAGATCAATGGCTCCGATTTTAAAATTCGAGTTTTTCAGTCTGTGATGAAAGAAGGCCGCGCTCAGTCCTGTCACCAATTCAGAAAGAAGTACAGCCGGAACGATTTGAAGGGGATTGTATCCCAATAAAAGAAGAACGGGAGTAAGAGCCGTTCCATACCCCATCCCCAAGGAAGAGTCGATATACTCACATATAAAGGCCATTAGGACGATAAGAATTGAAAAATGAAGCCAATCCATTCTGCCTCCTTTATCTATATAGTCTACCGATTATATAAACTATTATATGAAAAAAATTTATACTTCCCCTCTATCCCTTCATTCTTCTTGCCTTCTTTGTCCTCTTTGCCAAGTCTTCAAAAGAAGTGTTTTCAAGTATATTTGCGACGCTGTCACGGACTTCCTTCCACAGCCATTTCAACCCGCAGAAATTTTCTCTGGGACAAAATTCGTGGGCCGTTACGCTCACGCAATCAATCGGAGCAAGGGGACCATCCATCACCCGGATCACTTCAGCCACATTTATCTCAGAGGGGGGTTTTGCCAAATAGTATCCCCCGCGGGGTCCCTTTTTGCTGCGGAGGTACCCATTCCTTTTCAAGGAAAGCAAAATTTGTTCAAGGAAGCGAGGAGGGATATCCTGGGCAGCAGAAATATCGCGAATATGCAGAGGCGGTCCTTTATAATGGAGGGAAAGCTCGAGCATCGCTCGCGATGCATATTCTCCTCTAGTGGATAATTTCATTTCAAAATAGCCGACTATTTCAATTGAGATCATAATAAAATCGCATTATAGTAAAGATGTCAAGTGAAATTTTTCAAGAACACTGTTGCAATAGCGAACAAAAACATTCTACACTTTTATTTCCGCTGAGATGATCATGAAAAGACTCCTGCGCATTTTCTTGAATCTCCCCCTCCGTATGAAATTCATATTGAGTTTTCTCTTCGTTATCCTGTTTGGCGGAGCATTTCGATGCAGCCACAATTTTTCAACATGATCTTAGGATTTCTACCAATGTCAAAAAGGAAAATGGAGAGAGAGGGATCGGTACACGTGTGTCCAAAGAAGTCAATCGGGCAGTTCTAAAGGAAGGATAATCCTTATTCCAAATATCTTCAGCAGGAAAAAAGAGGACATCTTTATTTATCGAAAAGGGCCGATTCGGTTAAGAATCCTCAACTGGTCTTTTTTTTCTGCAGCTTTCAGAGCATCCATCTCTCTGAATTCCTGTCCCTTGATTGTGCTCAAATATACCCAGCGGGAAGCTCGTGCGATCCCAACGAACAATATCCTATACCTTAGGCTGGGGGGAATTTTATCGAAGGCATTTTCTGTCAACTGAGGCATCAGTACGCTGTCGAAAGTCAGACCTTTAGCCATATTGTAAGTGGTTATCTTGGGGAGATTGTTACCGAGATCGTAACGGGCCTGTATCACATTCTGTGCATCCAAAGCGATGGCCTTTTCTGTCTCAATTCCTCTATCCTTTAGATTTTTTGCCACTCGATGTACCAGGCTGTTTGTCGGCAGCAGGATCAGCACACTATCTTTCAAGGCCTGCCTCTGCCGAACAACCTGTGATAACTGGTCCAGCTCTTTTTCCTCAGAAGATGCGATAAAGCACAGAGGAGTCTCCGATGATCTTTGTTCAATTCGGTCCTGAGAGAGATATGTTTTCCTGAGTTTTTTTCGTTCAATCATAAGAGATGCGAGTTGAGCCACCCCAGGAGAACTCCTAAAATCTCCCTGAAGGAATAAATTTCCTTTGCTCAGCCCCAACTTGTTCAAAATAAAGGACTCAGATGACCCTCCGGGATGAAGCCTTTGGTGAGGATCAGCTATTACTGTGATGTAGCGGCCAGCCAGGACAAGGATTTCATACGCTTCAGGGATCCTTTCCTGTCTGTCGTCGACCAATGCATACTTCAGGCATTTCTGAAGAGATGCATTCCTTTTGAGTATGTCCAGGACCGCGGACTGGGTGTTTTTATCATCGACACGCCCATTGACATAAATCCTTGGCAGGTCCTGGGAGATGTGTTCGACATAGAAGGAACGACACCAATTTTCGAAAGTGACTACCATCTTCCCTGAAAGATCTAGTTTCATAATTTCAGACTTCACGAGTTCCTTCACAACATCAGTGAGCACAAAAAGCTTAATATCAGAGGGTGAGATCCCGTGGGATTCGATTAGATAGGATGCTCTGTGGACAAGCACCTGGGTTTTTCCTGATCCAGGAGCCCCTATCACAAATCCGTTTTCTTTAGGAGGCAGTTCGACAACTTTTCTTTGTATTGGATTTAGATCAGAAAAACCCAAAAGCCAAGTTTTCATTTCAATCTTTTTTCGATTCTTGGTCCGCTTTGGGAAGAGTAACCGTAAAAGTGCTTCCTTTCCCCGGTTGGCTCTTAACCGTTATAGTGCCTCCATGAGCTTCTACAATTTTCCTGGCAATGGACAGGCCCAGTCCGGTGCCTTTGGATCTCTTTTCTTCATCCTGCTTTACCCTGTAAAACTGATCAAAAATGTATGGCAAATGTTCCTCTGGAATGCCTCTTCCGGTGTCTTCGATATGAACTCCAATGGAATTATCTCCTTCCTCCATGGATACCTTGATTGAACCTTCCTCTCTGTTGTATTTGATGGCATTGGTGATGAGGTTGGAAAAGACCTGAGTGAGGGTCTCATCATCCCCCTGGATGGAGTCATCTCCGGAAAAAGGAAGGAGTTCGAGACAGATATTTTCTTTTTGAGCGCTGGGCTGCACGAATTCAACGATGTCTTTCAATTGTTTCTTTATCTTCGGATCGTGGAGCTGCCTTAGGAGTAGGTACAAATTCCATATATGCCCGATCTGCGAGATCTTTCCCTTCCTTAAGGAGTTCGTCACGGGATACGATCTGGGGTGCGGCATAATCTCCTCCACCCAGAGCCTTTTTAACGATCTCATCCTGCATTTGGTCATCGCCTACGTCCTCTGGATTTCTTGTCCTGACTGTAACTCTGCCAAAGCTATCGGTCAAAGTAAGGATGTCCAGCCCCCTTTGGGATCTTACTCGGTTGAGATATCTGAGTAGAGTATCATTTCGTTCATGAGAGATGAGATCCTGAATACTCTCCCTTTGTACAGTAAAACTCACTATGTCTCTTATAAGGTTGAGCTTATCATTGAAAACCATCCAAGCTGAAGATAGATCATATTTCACTTTCTTCTGTGCCTCATTGATGATGGTGCTTTTGACCAATCGAGATCCAAATACCATGGTTAAGACCGCTCCTACCATGATAACACCGAGAAAACTGAGGATAAGTTTGGTTCTGAGAGACAAAGGACGAATTTTCATGATTAAAATTCAGGAGAGTTTGATATCTAGAATTTAATATACTAAAAATTTCGGCTAAGATAAAGCCATGAATTCTTGTCCACTAAAGAGAAAGGTTCGCTAAAGAGAAAGATCGAGGTCAATGCTTCTTATGTACAGAACAATCATCCTTGAGACCATGAAAATAATTCCGCCGGCAATGACAAGAGAATAGAGCGCGAGAAACACTGTATTCAGCAGCGATCTGACTTCGGAAACAGGCTGTGGAAAAAAAAGGTCAAATACTGTCTTCCCGAAAAGGATGAGCAGGATGGCAATTCCGACTGCAGACCTGTAGAGAAAAGTCTTTGCATGGGCCATCTCCACCGCCTCCAGCGTGAACAGAGGATAGAAAAGCCAGGCAGCTATCAGCCATAACAGCAGAATAAATCCCGCTTTTATTCCTTTTTTTATTTCTTCCTCTCGCAATTTTTATCCCCAGATCATCCTGTACGATGCTGCCATCCCGGAACCGACATATTTTTCATGCGCAGCCGCTACCTGCAACGGCGCCAGTCAGACGCACTGTAAAAATGCTCCAGTTCTTTCCACATATCCTTGACATCGCATGTCATGATGACCAAATCCTGAGGATCTCCTGCTTGATCCCAAACGTAGTTTTTGATAACGGATTCCTGATGAAACCCGAGTTTCTTACAGATGTTCTGGGCTCCGATCTGAGGCTTCATCATCTTGACCACAATCTTGTCGACGCCCTTGTTGACGGCAAGGCAATAGAGTTCTCTCATCATGAGCATTCCCAGGCCCTTTCTCTGGAAATTTCTGGCGACAATAACCCGGAGCTCTCCCTGATGCTTGCGCCACTCTTCTTTTGAAATCTCGAACATTCCATCCCCCACGATTTCGTCGCCGTGTAGGGCGATAATTCGAAAAACGGTCCCATCCACCATCAGTTTCATTCTCTGTTTCACTACATTTCTATTGGTAACATCCACTTTGAGATACACTCTGTCATCAGGAGGAAGAGAACGGTAAAATTTCATCAACTTATCAAAATCATCTAGATGTAAATTCCTGAGGACCACATTTGTTCCGTCTTTCAATGTTTCGATCTTTTTCCTCATATAACAGACCTCCTATAGATTTATTACAATCTATCCCCAAAGCTTCATGTCTCTATATTAAGTGAATTTCTCAGAATGTTCAACTCAAAAACAAAACGTTGAATCGATCCTTTTCATATTTTGCTCTGACCCCTGATAAATTTTTGGAATCTGACTTCACTTCTGCTATCATGAAAACCAGATCGAAGGACCCATGAGAGGAGAGAGGAATGCGGCTAAAAACTCCCCTGATATTCTGTTTACTGATATCTTACATTTCCCTTACTTGCGCAAAAATAGAGCAAAAGAAAGACTACTCCATAAGCCCGGTTCCCTTCACCGATGTCCAGATCAACGATGCCTTCTGGCTGCCTCGATTGGAGACTAACCGGAAAGTCACGATTCCTTTTGCTTTCAACAAATGTGCAGAAACCGGGCGCATAGACAACTTTGCCAAAGCTGGCGGCTTGATGCCAGGCAAGTTCGAGGGAAGAAGATATAACGATTCCGACGTCTTCAAAATCATGGAAGGAGCGGCTTATTCCCTTGCTCTTCATCCAGATCCAGAGACGGAAGAATATCTTGATGACTTGATCGAAAAAATTTCGGCAGCCCAGGAGGACGACGGCTACCTATATACGGCTCGGACCATCGATCCCGAGAACCTTCCTCCAGGCACAGGTGATGAACGATGGTCTAATTTGGGATCCAGCCATGAGCTTTACAATGCCGGGCACATGTATGAAGCCGCAGTGGCACATTACATCGCTACAGGCAAACGAACGTTTCTCGATTTAGCCATAAAAAATGCAGAGCTTATCGACAGTGTCTTTGGACCCGGCAAAAGGCTTGGGTTTCCAGGTCATCAAGAAATCGAAATTGGCCTGGTTAAGCTCTATCGGGTGACTGAAGAAAAAAAATATTTGAAGCTGGCGAAATTCTTTCTGGATTTAAGGGGCCGGATTGAACATGAAAAAAAGTACTCCGACGCATCAGAATTCTCGATCTACAACCAGGACTGGTATTTACAGGCGCATGAACCAGTCATTGAACAGGAGGAAGCGATCGGTCATGCGGTAAGGGCTACCTACATGTATTCCGGTATGGCGGATGTAGCCTCTCTGACGGGTGATGCCGAATACATCGATGCACTCGACAAGATCTGGGAAAATGTTGTGTCAAAAAAGATTTATCTCACAGGAGGCATTGGATCCCGCCATGAAGGAGAGGCTTTTGGGGAAAATTATGAACTTCCTAACGCCACAGCTTACAACGAGACCTGTGCAGCCATCGGGAATGTCTTCTGGAATCACCGCCAGTTTCTGCTTCATGGAGATGCAAAATACATTGATGTCCTGGAACGAATTCTCTACAACGGACTTCTTTCAGGCGTTTCGCTGAGCGGGGATCTCTTCTTCTATCCCAATCCTCTTGAATCTGACGGAAAATACAGGTTCAATCAAGGAGAGGCTTCGCGCAAACCCTGGTTTGACTGTGCCTGCTGCCCTGTAAATATCGCTCGTTTTATGCCATCCATTCCAGGATACGTATATGCCTCTCTGGATGACACCTTGTATGTAAATCTATTTATCCAGGGAACCGGAAAAATAAGAGTGGGAGAAAATGATGTCGATATTTTACAGGAAACCCGTTATCCCTGGGATGGGAAAGTGAAGATTTCCATTCAGCCAGAGAAACCGACAGTATTTTCTGTCTGTATCAGGATCCCAGGCTGGGCCAGAAATGTGCCGATCCCGAGTGATCTTTATTTTTATTTGGACAAAAATCGAGAGAGCCCAACCCTGAAAATCAATTCAGAAATCATAGCAATCGACATGGATAAAGGATACGCTTCTATCCGGAGGGAATGGAAAAAAGGAGATGTGATTGAACTCACTCTACCAATGCCAGTGAAAAAGATCATTTCCCATGATGCGGTCAGAGACAATTCAGGGAAAGCCGCTCTACAGAGAGGACCCCTCGTTTACTGTCTGGAAGCGGTGGACAATGGAGGGCATGTCCTGGACCGTACAATCCCTGAGACAATTGAGTTTGATACGGAGTATCGATCTGCCATGCTCGGAGGGATCACCGTACTCAAGAGCAAAAACCAAGAGGAAAACGAAAGGATCATCGCGATTCCCTACTATGCCTGGTCGCATAGAGGCATTGGTGAAATGGCTGTCTGGCTGCCTTATACTTATAGATAAGAAAAACAGCCTTCTTCTCAGCCAAGGTTTTGAGTTTCTCCACGAATCGTTTGATCTCTATCCAGCCGTCTTCAACAGATTCGTTTATCAGAATCGAAACATTTCCGAAGATAGACTTACTGCGAATCGGCCATCCTTTGACTCAAGCGCCTAAGTCTTGAGGAGATAACAGATGCAACTTCCTTCATGACCTTATATCCGATATGGTTATTCTTTTTAAAAAGATCGAGAAGCACTTCCCCATTCAATACAATCAGATTCGACTTCTCCTTTGTCCATGCTGCCGCTGTGAATGTAAACGGCTCTGTTACAGCAGACCAGCCAAAAATTTCTTTTGGCTCAATCGTATCTATAGTTATCTGGTTGCTGCCTCCTTTCCCGCTCATTTTGATCTCAATCCTACCATCCTTAACCAGATAGAGATTCGTGGCCCATGATTTTTCATCGAAAATCCTTTTGTCTGCATCAAAGACTTCCTTCTTAGCATTCTCGCAGATATTCTCGAGCTCAGCATCCGTTAATTCTGTGAAAATCTCAAACTCTTTAAGCTCTTGAATCGAAACCATATTTCCTTCCTCCTTCAAAGAATTTTGCCTATATATTCTATATTTAATATATATATAATCATATTTGTTGGAATAGTCAAATCTAATAATGAAAAAAAGTGGAAATGTCATTTAAGGGGGGTGGCATCACTTTCTGTTGACTGAAAAAAGGTTGTCATAAGAAATTTTTCTGCTAAAATAACATTTCCGCCGGACATTCGATTATCGTTTTAAGCCAAACACGCTTCTTAAGGACAAGGAAACATTGCATCCTGAATAGAAAAGATGGAAGAAAAGAGCGATCCCAATAATCCCTTTGATCCAAAGAAAAATTTCGAAGCCAGCAAACAAACCATAGGCTACCTTCCCCTCAAAGAAGCTACTCAGGCAGACTATGACCGAATTGGATTCAAATCAGGCTTAGAAGTCCATCAACAGCTAAAGACCAAAAAAAAGCTTTTTTGCAATTGTCCTGCAGGAGTATACAACGGCAAAAATGAGTTCGATGCCGAAATTATCCGTCATATGCGCCCTACCTTGAGCGAACTAGGGGAGTATGACGGAACGGCTCTGATGGAATTTAAAACGAGAAAGAAGATTATCTACCGCATTAAAAGCGAGACAGCATGTACTTATGATATCGATGATACTCCACCGTTTCCCATCAACAGGGAAGCATTGGATATCGCTCTCGAGATTGCCCATCTCTGCAAGCTCAATATCGTCGGAGAGGTACATATCATCCGCAAACAATATTTGGATGGAAGCATTCCAACCGGCTTCCAGCGGACAGCCATTCTGGGAGTGGAAGGCGAGATTCCCTTGAGGAACAAAAAGATTCGTCTCATCCAGCTTAGTCTCGAAGAAGATTCTTGTCGGGAGGTTTCTGATATCGGCCATGTGCGCACCTACCAAACCGACAGGCTGGGTATCCCCTTAATCGAAACCGTTACCTATCCAGATTTCACTCATCCCCAAGAAGTGCGTGAGGGGGCCGAATACATTCGGTTTTTGAGCCGCAGTACAGGAAAAGTATTTGTCGGTATCGGATCAGGCCGCGAAGATGTCAATGTCAGTTGCCGGGGCGGGAGCCGTGTCGAAATCAAAGGAGTATCTCACAACAAGTGGATTCCAGAACTCACCCACAACGAGTGTTTCAGGCAGTGGGCGCTCCTCCACATTAGGGATTTGCTCGAAAAAAAGGTGAAAAATCAGAAGACTTGGAGAATTTTCTGGAAAGAGCTCGACCTGTCTGAATTTGGTTTTTCCTACGCTCCTCTAGATAATGCCCATCACAACAAACTAAAGGCCATTGGCATTAACCTCCCTTGCTACAGGGGTATTCTCTCACATTTTACCCAGCCGGGGAAAATGTTTGCTGATGAATTGAGTGACCGCTTGAAGGTTATTGCATGTCTTGAAAAACCAAACATGACGCATTCCGAGGAGATCGAAGAAATTCTCACAAGGGCCCAATGGCGAAAAATAAGATCCATCCTTGGAGCAGGTGAAAAAGACTCGCAAATTGTACTATGGGGTCCGGAGGACGACATCCCCACAGCATGGGAAACCGTGGAGGAACGATGCCGGCTGGCCTTCGAAGGCGTCCCTAGGGAAAGTCGGAAATCCCTGGAAGATGGAACCACCCTTTTCGAAAGAGTCCTCCCTGGCCCGGATCGCATGTATCCGGACACAGATTCTCCACCCATAGCGTTGGATAACGATTACATCGATTCTATAAAAGCGCGGCTACCAGTGGATGTCAACGAACGCTACACCCAAATGAAGAAATGGGATGTCCCTTCTGATACGTTCCCATATCTTCTCCGAAACAATCTGCTTCCTCTTCTGGAGAAGATATTCCGAGAATTAGATATTGCTCCCAAATTCACCGGTACCCTCCTAGGGCATTCCCTCAAACATATTGAAGGACAACTTCATCATGTCCCTGCTTTCTCTTATGAGAAAGTCTTTGACTTGTTAAAATTTCTAAAAGAAAGGCAACTCGACTTGGGCCTGGCAAAAGTCATGTTAACAGAAATATATCGGTCTCCCCGTATGGATTTCGAAGATGTGCTCGATTCGCTGAAATTTAAAAAAATTACAGAAAGCGAACTCCTGGATGAAGTCCCCGCTCTTATAAGGACCGCACAGCAGTTAGGCATTTCCCAAAATGAGGGTGCACAGGTTCGCTGGATCATGGGCCGGCTCCGTAAAACTGCCCTGGGAAACATCCCATTGAGCAGATTAAATAATTTAGTAGAGGATGCTTTAAACGCTCTTGAGCCCAGAAAGTGAGTCAAATGATGAGCGATGATAATTTTCAAGGCTATAGAGGCAGGGCGCTTTCCTTACTCCAGAAGTTCAAAGCGCGCGTCTGGGGCGAGGTCGAAATTGACACTATTCGCGGAGTTTTCAAAGGGACTGTCTTGCCACGCAGTGAAAACGACGATGACCGGCACATCGTGTTGAAAATTGCTTCCGGATACAATATCGGCATCAATATCGACACCATAAAAAACATGAAAGAACTGGGATATAAAAAGGCCAAGTACCAGATTCCGGAAAAAGAATTTCCCTATTCCGACGACAAGCCGAATGTCAAACTCTTCGGCACGGGCGGGACCATAGCCTCACGCTTAGATTACAGAACCGGAGCGGTCATACCCGCATTTTCTCCTGGGGAACTCTATGGAGCCGTCCCGGAATTAGCCGATATCTGCAATCTGACAACAGAAAAACTTTTCGCGGTTTTCAGCGAAAACATGGGTCCCGAACAGTATAGAACTCTCGCCGTAGCGATCGGAAAGGAAATCGAAAAGGGCATTGATGGAATTATCGTCGGGCACGGCACAGATACATTGCACCACACGGCCGCTGCCCTGACCTATATGGTTCAGGAACAGCCAGTTCCCATCATCCTCGTTGGTTCCCAGCGGTCCTCCGACAGGCCAAGTTCTGATGCAGCCTTGAATCTGATGCATGCTGCCTACGCAGCAGGTCATTCCGATATAGCCGAAACCCAGGTCTGTATGTTCGGACCCACCTCCGATGAATATGGATTCCTGCATAAAGGAACCCGGGTGAGAAAAATGCATTCTTCCTACCGGTCGACTTTCCGAACTATCGGAGACATTCCTCTGGCCAAGGTCACCCGCGACAGTGTGGAACTATTGAAAGAAAATTACAGCCCGCGCCGAAAAGACCGCAGGGTCAAGATACTGCCTTATTTTGAAGAAATGGTATCTATCGTGTATTACTATCCAAATATGCAGCCAGATATCATTCACTCGCTTCTGGATAACGGGTACAAAGGCATCGTTATCGCCGGGACTGGACTGGGGCATGTGAACAAGCCACTTTATCCCGCCCTTAAAAAAGCAGCTGATACGGGAGTAGCTGTCTACATGACTGTCCAAACCCTTTGGGGATACGTTCATATGTACGTTTACGAGACAGGACGCGATATGATGGATTTAGGAGTTATTCCGGCAGAGAATATGCTTCCTGAGGTCGCTTATATCAAACTGGGATGGGCCCTGGGACAGACAAAGGACCTGGAAAAGGTCAAGGAGATCATGCTCACTCCCATCAACGATGATATTACAGGAAGAGAGCCCTATAATGGGTATCTCATCTATCAAGGTGGCGTTCCAGAAGTCGAAGAATTCATAAAAAAATTTCGCAAGTAATCCAGACTGATTTTTGTCACAGGGTTGAAGAGGCTTCTTAAATCATACAGAATTGATTTTTGCCCTTTCGTTTGGCTGTGTAAAGCATCTTGTCAGCGTTTTCGATCAATTCTTTTTTAGTCAAACCTTCTTCAGGAAAGACGGAAATCCCCATGCTTACTGTCGGATTTCCCAGCTCGATGGAGTCATCATTCAAGAAATCATGAGTTGAGATCGCTTTATGGATTCTCTCTGCTACTTTTTTTACACCTTCTCTATCAGTATAGGGTAGCACAACAGCAAATTCCTCTCCTCCATACCGAGCGGCTAAATCGACTTCTCTTATGATGTTCCTGATAACTTGTCCAAACTCTCTCAGGATCGCGTCACCGGCCGAGTGTCCCAATCTGTCATTAAAGATTTTGAAATCATCCACATCGATCATAATCAAACCTACTGGAAATCCCTGGTGGAGAGCCCGCTTCAGCTCGTAATCCAAGAATTGCTGGAAATATCCATGGTTGTAAAGACCCGTGAGCCAATCGAGAATTGCCGAATCCAAAGCAGCCTCATAATGAGAACGAAGGCTATCGAGATGTCCTTTTTTCTCCAATAAAACCTTTATTCTCGCGATCAGTTCTCTATTCACAATGGGTTTAACCAAGAAATCGTCGGCTCCAAGCTCAACTCCTTTGATTTTACTTTCAAGGTCATCGAGACAAGTCACGATGACGATCTGAATATCTTTGTGATCTACTTTGAGCCGCCGGCAGACTTCAAAGCCATCGATATCGGGCAAGATGATATCCAGCAGGATCAGATCGACGTTTTCCTGACTGATGATGCCGAACACATCACTGCCTCGGTTGACCACCCTAAACTTGAAGGGCTGCTCCTTCAGAGCATTCCTTACAAGCTCTGCATCCACTTCATTATCCTCAACCAGAAGAATGAGCGGTATGTCTTCCCTGGCCTTGTAGACCTCCTCCTGCAGTTTGGGTATGTTGCTGTAGCTCAATCCAGTCAGAGTACGAATACTCAATTGATCCCTGTATTGCTTGAGGCGGAGCATCGAGTTCACTCTGGCGTGAAGTTCTGAAGGGTGAATCGGTTTGTTCAGGAGCTCTTCGGCTCCTGCTTCGAGACCAATCGCCTTGTTTTTGGGATCGTCTAAGGAGGTAACCAGAATAACGGGCGTATCTTTGGTTCTAGGATCTCGTTTTATTGTGCGGGTCACTTCAAACCCATCTATATCAGGCATCATGATATCCAAAAGAATCAAATCAGGTAATTGTGCAAAAGCCTGCTCCAAAGCCTCTTTTCCATTATTTGCTTTCAAGAGTTCGTATTTATCGGGGGCAAGTAAAGACTCCAGCATCTTTATACTGGTCGTATCATCGTCGACGATCAGTATCTTCCTCTTAAATGGGCTCTGATTCATGACGTTCTCAATAAAGGGCCTTTTTTAGCAAAAGATAGACTCTTGAAACGCATTATCAAGTCTAAAGAATTATCCCCGTATGTAAATCACCTCTAGGTGTGAATCGGAAGGTGATATTTTCCCTTATCGGATCACCCAGAACGATGAGAAAATCGAATCAATCTGACCTCTTTCCTCGCTCCGAGAATCCTGTGCTGAAAGGGACTCCTATTTTTCCCTCAGTTTCTCTCCACAGTGAGGACAGACCTGCCAGTCTTTTTCTACTGGCTTTTGACACTTAGAGCAAACGGATTGAAGGCGTGTTCCACAATTCGGGCAAAACACATACTGAGGAGACAGAGGGATTTGGCAATCTGGACACATCTGAGATGCGGCAACGCTTTTGGGTGCCGTAATATTGTTCGAACGAACGATCAAGTAAATCAACAATCCGATCAAATTTCCAATAAAAACAAGCAATGCCCATAACACTCCATTCATCCCGCGTCTCTCTGCATCCCTATATACCCAGACGATTACAAAAATCCAGATGACGAGAAGAACAAGGGAAATAATCGAGTACGAAGTGAAATTGAAAAAGCCATAGGGCCCAACTTCAACGGTTCCTAGTTTGGGGAATTTCAGCCATTGCCAAACATGAGGAAAAATGCCCAGCGGTGCAAAAATAAATGGTGTGAACCGAGCGATAACCAATATAAGCAAAGCCACTAATAAGATAATCGCTATTGTTTTACCTGTTGAATTCGACATATCAAACCTCCTAAATCATGCCCGATGTGGTCCTGAAGACATGAAGCCATTCATGGCATCTTTTTTCCTGAGCCGAAATCTTTGTATCACAACGGGGGCGAAAAAGAGCATGGCTAAATTTTGAATCATCATTACGAACACACTCACCATGGGAAAGGAAAGAGGTTGACCCTGAATTAGTTCCTTAGCAAAGGGCAGCATCAATACACCCGTCAATCCGAGAAGCGCTACCAGCGCGGCCCAAATATATTTGGGGATGGATGGAGCATTTAACCGAGCATGGCATATGCTTCTGGTCCGCTCCAACAGCTCCACAGATGGGATCTGGGATTGCATCCTCTGCAGGTGAAACCGGATCTTTCTCAAATCATCTTCTAGGCACGCACATTGCTCACAACCGGAGATGTGTTCCTGCACCTCTTCAAGCTGGTCCTTGCCCAGATCCCCCACAGAGCCATCACACAACAAATGTTCAACCTCTCTGCATCTCATTCGGACTTCTCCCATTTTTTTTGATTTTTTTAGGATGATAAGCCGTCAAATCACGGCGAAGGCTTTGCACTGCCCGATACATTAAGGACTTGACCGTTCCGACGGGCATGCCGAGCATCTCACTGATTTCTAATTGCGTGAATCCCTCTACTTCTTTGAGAATAAATATCAGGCGTTGGGGTGCCGACAACTTTGCGATGGCCAAAGAAATATCCCGGCCTATCTCCATCCGCTCTGATACACTCGCCTTGTCTGAGCTGCTTAATGCGGAGGTGTCCCCTGAACAATCCCATATTTGATCGAATTCCCATTTTCTCTGAAACAGGAACACCCTCCTGATTCTCTTTTTCCGGAGTACATCTTTGTGCAGATTGGCCGCGATGGTGAATAACCAAGCTTTTATCTTTTTCATGTCTAATACCTTCGGAAAATTCTGAGCGACACGCAGCCATGTTTCCTGGAACAAATCCTCCGCTTCTCCCCTATTCTGGGTCAAGCGGTAAGCGAATGCATAAACAGCAGTTTTGTAACTGTCGTATACTGCATCAAACATCCTTTCTCTCATTCGCTGGTTCTTTTCTGAGTATGCCGCCTCAGGCCTCTTTCACATTTCTCGGCTTCATCTGCATCCAATCACCAAGACGTATGAAACCGAAAAAAGTTCTGATCAGACCTAAAATGTCTCGAATCCTTGTTTGGTTATCTTTTGAATTTCGACGATACGTCTTTCGAACAGCCGAAGCGGATTTTCGAATCCTTTGCTGTCCATCTCTATCACCACATACTCGAACAGATCCCCTCTTGCCAGCTTACCGCTCTCAAGATCAATATAAACATGTCCCCAAAAGTTCGATGTTCCCTTCTGATCAAAAGTCCAATCAGGATTCCAATTCACTGTATTGCTGAGCTTGGACTCTGAGTTATTGTATTCGAGAACAGCAAGTTTTTTCCCATCTCTATTCCAAATTCCCATGAAAACTGTATCGTAATCTCCGTTTGTGAACCTAGAGTCTGTCGAGAACGGAGGAAAGTCCAAGACTGCGGTCTGATGAGCATCCGGACAGACCACCCTATCCCCCACCCTTTTCAGTCCGCTGATACGACCGCTGGCTTCTGTTCTAAGAAGCTCGAATTGAGCATGGGCATCCAGGATGTTGACCATAAAGCGGAACCCATTCATGGACTTGGGAAGAGGTTTAAAATCAATACACTCCGGGAATCGCGTATTTTCCAAATCCAAGGAATATGTAAAACCATCAGAAAAATTCAGGGACTTCCAGTCAGCGATCTCTCCCTTCAGAGAATTTGCATGACCAAGTTTGGAGCTGGCCCATGTATATTTCACTCGATGGGAATCCTCTGAAACATCGAGCACTTCTCTCTTAAATACGGCGATCAATTCATCCCTATTCTGAGTGATCCCGATTGCATTTCCATGGTAATAGACGGTCCTCATCTGGTAATAATCCACATCGCCCTCTTTATCCTTGAGGGATAAATCATACTCTTTCACCGCTTCTCCGCGACTTCCTTTATCGATAGTAAGAATAAGGTTCATAGGTGCGGCAGCAAAAACCGCCAGCGTCAAAATAATGAGTATTTTCATCGAAGACCTCCTGTTCTTAATCTGGCTTTATGGGGTCCCCTAGGGGGGACGCTCTATTTCTCAATAACACATTCGTCAAAAAACGACAAGATAAAGAGCAGCAAATGAAAAACCCATCATAAAAAGAACAATTAACCTGGATAATTCGGGTTAAGTGAAGAACACAAAGTCAGATATATTCTAAAACTAAGGATTGAGAGAATTCATTACAGCTTTATAATAGGCCATTCTTTTAGCGGCGTTCTTCTTCCAACTGTATCCAAGGGCCCTTTTGATCGACGTTTCACCCAGCCGTTCCTTCTGCTCGGGCGGAAGTCTCAACAGAGATTCCATCGCCGCAGCCAGGGCCGTGGGATTTCCAGGAGGAACGATCTTACCCACGATCAACTCCTTCAGCGAAGGGATATCGGTTCCGACTACAGGCAGACCGCACCCCATGGCCTCTAGCGCAGCCACACAAAAGCCTTCCTCCCGGGAAGGAAACACGCCGAAATCTGAGATATTAAAAAAATCTGCCAAAACATCCTGAGTGACATGACCCATGAAGTGGGTATTCTTCAGTTCATCTTTGAAAGGAACACGGCCTAATGCATCTTGGATGTCTCCGGAACCGAAAAGCAGAAGCAGATAGGGATGTCTTTTTTGTAGCGTTCGATTGGCCTTCAGCAGAACATCGGCTCCTTTTGTCTTCGACATCTTTCCACCGAAAGCCACAACAGGAAGAGAAAACGGGGCGTCCAGTCCATATTTTTTCAAGATCCTCTTTTTTATAAGACTGCGAGGGCGGAAGATGGTGTCGTCGTAACCGCTCGGAATCACGATCACACGATCAGAAGGAACGCCATAAAGTTTCAGGCACTTCTCTTTCACATGCTCGGAAATGGCAAAGATGTAGCGTGCTTTGCTCGCACATGCTTTCGCATAAGGACGCATTCGTGCGTCGTACCGATATCCCATCTGGTCGGAATTGTGGGCACCGACCACAACAGGACAGCCCATCTCGAGCAGGACATAGCCCATTATCCAAACATGCTCTGTCTCTATGATATCCGGTTTGAAATTCCTAATAATTTTTTTCAGGCGGTATCTCAAGAAATCTATATATAAGTCAAATTTTTCTTCTTCCATATCTTTAAATGTCCAGGCATTCTTGATATTCCGTGGGTTGGGATCAGGGAGGATAAGAGGAAATGTATGGAAGTTTACACCACAGAATCTAACTGGGAATTTTATGATCTGATAGAGATCGGGATGGCCATAATATTTATCTTTGTCCGGAGACGGAAATCCCAGATCTGGGAAAACGACTTTCACACTGTGCCCCAGCCCCAGCAGTTCCTGAGTCACGCCCTCCACGACAGTGGCAGCTCCTGTTCCCCAGGGGCCTGTGATTGTGAAGAGTATTTTCAATTTTCTGAATAATCTGGAATAGTAAAATCCTTCTCACTCCAAACGAGACTTAAATATTTTCCAAGCGATGACCATCGCTATGCCAATCAATATCCCTATCAAGCATCGACTCCTCACTGCTGACGCCAGCTCAGGATCATCTGTAAAAAAGGAAAGTACGAAACCAAAAATTCCCGTAACAAAGATCATGATGACACCACATCCCAGAGCCGCTCTTGTAGCGCCAAAAGAAGCTTTTTTCATCGTGTCCCTACTGTTCGAAGCTTATCGATCCCTCTCATTCACTCAAATTCATCTTGATTGTTCTCTCCTGTTTAGGAGGTTTTTGTTATATCAACCTCCCTCATTCTTTTCAACTTTTTATTTATATTCTCGAGCATCTCCATTTTAATAATCGTTTCAAACGCAGTCAGGGAAGTCTAGGATCGATCCGGAGGAGGCAAGTTAAAACATCAAGACTTTTTTGACTTCTCGTCCGTATTTTCTTATAATATATATCAGTTTCTGATATTTTTAATGGAGAACTGCAATGAAAAGTCTGTCCCGGACAGAAGAAATCATTTTAGTAACCATCCTTAAGCTCGGAGACGATGCCTATGGCGTGAGTATCCGCCAACAAATCTGGAAGGATACAGGCGACAAGTGGTCCTTTGCCTCCATCTATACGCCACTGGACAAACTCAGTAAAAAGGGTTTTGTCAAAAAAACGAAAGGGGATCCTCTTCCTGAACGGGGAGGCAGGAGCAAATTTTTTTACAGGGTTACTCCAGAAGGCAAAAAAGCTTTGATGAAACTGTATCAGAAACATCAGAAAGTCTGGTCAGATATTTCATACATCGAGCTGGAACCTGACGGAAGCAAATGAGAATGGGCAGGGATCCTTCGCCCCGAATGGCCAATCTTTTCCTGAGATTATTTCTGAGCAGGGAAGACTTTTTGGAAAAATCCGGGGATCTGGAGGAAGTGTATCGTTCTCTGCATGCAGAATCCGGCGTACTGAGGGCACAGCTGTGGCTGTGGTTCCAACTCCTGACCACCTTGGCCCGATCAATGATGAGCTCAATATTTTGGAGACTCGAGATGATGAAAAATCATTTGAAAATTGCCTTCCGAAATATCCAGAGGCACAGAGGATTTGCTTTTATCAATATTTTCGGACTTTCGGTCGGAATGGCGTGCTGTTTATTGATCTTTCTTTTTGTTCGCGATGAATTGAACTTTGAAAAATTCCATAAAAATTCACCTCGAATCTACAGAACCATCGTGGATGAGTATGTGGACGGAAAATGGGAGCATAATGTCGGCTCCCCTGACCTGTTGGGACCGGCACTTCAAAAGGAGCTCCCTGAAGTGCTTACCTTTGTCCGTTTATTCAATCCCAATTGGATCGATAAATGGTCTGTCTCTCTGGGGAAAAAATATTTTTACGAGGATAATCTATTTTTTGCGGACCCGACTGTTTTCGAGGTTTTCACATTTCCTCTTCTTCGAGGCAATCCTGAAACCGTGCTCAAAGAACCGAATTCGATTGTTCTGACCGAGACAATGGCTCAAAAATATTTCGGCAAAGAGGATCCGATGGGAAAGGTTTTGCGCATCAATGACGCTGTCGAACTCAAAATTACAGGTGTCGTCAAAAATGTTCCCGAGAACACGCATTTCCGGTTCGACTTTTTGGCCTCTTTTGAATCGATGCCTTACCGATGGGCTTTAAACAACTGGAGGACACTTCAGTTCTACACCTATGTTCTTCTGAATAAGGAATACGATCAAAATCAATTGGATGAAAAACTATCGCCTTTTATGAAAAAACATTTCGGAGAGCAGACGAAAACGCAACTGCATCTTCAGCCCATCGAGGATATTCATCTTCATTCCCGTTACTATAACCAGGAAATGGCACCGAACAACAGCGATATTTCCTATGTCTATATATTCACCACTATCGCCATATTCATCCTCAGCATAGCCTGTATCAATTTCATGAATCTTTCCACGGCACGTTCAGCTCACAGGGCTAGAGAAGTAGGAGTCCGTAAAGTCATAGGGGCCTTTCGAGGTCAATTGATCAGACTGTTTCTCGGAGAATCCTTTCTCTTTTCCTTGATTGCAGCCTTTATTTCCGTATTTCTGATCGCAGCTTTTCTGCCCACCTTTAATACTCTTTCAGGCAAAGATATTCCCTTTAATGCCCAAAATATTGTCTTCATCGGAGGATTTCTCGCCTGTGTTATCCTCATCTCAGGTTTCTTTTCTGGAAGTTATCCCTCTTTATTTTTCTCTTCATTTCAACCGATGAAGATCCTTAAAGGATCCTTATCCGAGGGACAGAAGGGCGTCCTGTTTCGGAAAGCTCTGGTTATGCTCCAATTTATGATTTCGGCTTGTCTGATTATCGGAACCCTAATCGTCTACAGGCAGATAAATTACTGTCTGAACAAAAATCTGGGATTTGATGGAGAACATGTAGTGGTTATTCCTTTAAGGAGCCCAGGTGTGCAAATCAAATATGAATCTTACAGGAATGCTCTCCTGCTGAATCCTTCCATAGTCAATGTCGCTGGGTCATCTACTGTTCCGGGAAGATCCGTGGGAGAGAGGGGAATTTTCCCGGAGGGAAATCACTGGTATCCCAGAAACTCCATGTTTGTGGATTTTGATTTCATCCCAACTTTTGGCATAAAGATAAAAGAAGGGAGAAATTTCTCGAGAGACTTCCCTACAGATGTGGATGACGCATATATCGTCAATGAAGCAGCCGTCAAAAACTTCGGTTGGGAGGATCCCATCGGGAAAAAAATGATTTGGGCCGGAGACAAAAATAAAAAAGGATTCGTCATAGGTGTGGTCAAGGATTTTCATTACCAATCTTTCCATCAAAAAATTGAGCCTTTGGTCCTGCATATAACCCCTGGTATTGGCAGCTATGCCTCCATCAGAATAAAAAGCGAAAACATTTTCCATACCATGTCCTTCATTCAAAACAAATGGAAGGAGTTCAACCCTGGACATCCCTTTGACTATTTCTTCTTGGATGACCAATATGATAGGCTTTACAGATCTGAAGAAAAAATGGGCCAAGTCTTTCGCACGTTCACCTTTCTTGCTCTCTTTATCTCCTGCCTGGGTCTGTTCGGGTTGTCTTTTTATGTTCTCGAGAAACGCACCAAGGAAATCGGGATCAGGAAAATCCTGGGAGCTTCAGTTTCTGGCATCATCTTTATGGTCTCCAAGGAATTCAGCAAGTGGATTCTCTTGGCCAATGTCGTCGCCTGGCCTATCGTCTATTTCTCAATGAATCTTTGGCTTGAAAACTTTTCTTACCGGATTGACATCTCTTTTTGGACGTTTCTGTTCTCGACAGTGATGGTGATGACTCTTGCACTGCTCACAGTCAGTTATCAGTCCATAAAAGCGGCAAGGGCAAACCCCGCCAGTTCTTTAAGATATGAATGACCGAATCCTGAACAACACGCTGCTCTTGTTCACGCTTAGACCTGCATAACCTGAAGCTCTCGTGGTTTTTTCCACATTCCTCGAGTGAAATCCGGAAAGGAGAGCGGCTTGCTGCCAAGGGAGATGGAACGCTCGCTCAGTTCAGAGACCGCACTGATGGCAGCAGCATCATAGACATCCATATCAGGCTCCCGGCCGTTCAGAAGAGCATCGATCAGCCTGTAGTCTTCTATGAAATCCATTCCTCCGTGTCCGGCTCCTCTGCTTTTTTCTTTCAGTTGGGTCCAGATCGGATGATCGAACTCTTTCCTGTACTCCAAATTTTCTTCCCAACGGTGGGGAGTGCTCCTTCCTTCTATATAGATCAGAGGACGAGGGTACTTTCTCACGATCCCCTTTGTCCCCTGCACCAAGATATCTCGGCTGTAAGGCCGCGGAGAGCTTGTGTCATGCTGCACCACTATGGTCTCTTCTTGTTTTGTCCGGATCAAAGTGGTAACCACATCGTCCAACATGTACTCTTCTTTGGCCTGAGGGCTGTCAGGGCCAAATCGCTCCACAGCATAAAGATGCAAACCCCTGGTCTTGGAACCCATGGAGACAAGATAATCAAATTGATTGCCTCGGTTGATATCCATGCACTGCGCCACCGGTCCGAGCCCATGGGTGGGATACAGATCACCATTTCGTTTCATCGAATGGTCCCGACGCCAGACCCCTTCACCCAGGAGATCGTGCTTGACAGCTCTCAAGTCATGCAGATAACCACACTCAGCATGCAGCAGCTCACCCAGTATCCCTTTTTTCACCATGTTCAAGATCATCATCTCGACCCTGTCGTAGTTGCAGTTCTCCATCATGATGCAGTACTTACCCGTTTTCTCGGATGTCTCCACAAGATTCCAGCATTCCTCGATGGTGATGGCTGCCGGGACCTCCACCGCAGCATGTTTTCCTGTGTTCATGGCTTCCAGACACATGGGCACATGCCACCGCCAAGGAGTGGCGCTGTAGACAAGATCGAGATCATCCCGCTCGCACATCCTTTTGAAATCATGCTCGCCGCGGGTATATCCTTCGGGTCTTGGCTTTCCGGCTGCCTGACACATCGCCTGGACTCTTTCGACTTTCCACTCGACGATGTCGCACACCGCACGAAGCTCTGCTCCTTCTATCTTCAACAGATTCCCTACATGGGCCATGCCCATCCCTCCGACACCGATAAACCCGATCCGCACCTTTTCCATAGGCGAAGCAATTTTTTTTGATGGAGGGAGGCTCGTCAGCTTCTGTTGTCTTTCAGCACTGGAGGTTAATATTCCGTCCAGAGCTAAGCCAGCGCCTGCTGCAGCGCTTGTTCTGATAAAATCCCGTCGGGTGTATTTTTTCTTCATAACTTCTCTCCTCTTTGAAAATATCCTTACTTCATTTATTTATTATATGAGGTTGTCCCAAAGTGAAGGGAAATAAAATCGGAATAAAGGAGCAGGGTGATGTCGGAGCGGCATTGAAGATTCCGACCCAACCTAACCCAGCCTTGCCGAACCTCCTTGGAGAGGGAACTGACTTCCCCCTTCCAACGCTCGCTGTGCTCCCTGCCTCCCCTTCTCGGGCTTCGCCCTGCGACCAAGGGGACATACCCCCTTGGAACCTCCAACAGCGTTTCTCCAAACGCTGTTGTCTTTCGAGGGAATCCGACCTTGTCGGACGCCGAGGATGTATTGAACACAACGATTCCAAAGGTTTAAGAGTCGGATAAATAGAGGATAAAGTCCAAAGGTTTGGATGGATCATGCGCAGTTCTGCAGGCACCGAGAAGGACGGTGAAGGAATGGCGTTAAATATCTGAACTAGAGCGGAGACATTTCCCTGCTCCTTAAGACGATACCTCATTCCCGTCACTTTGGGACAAATCCTACTATATATAATGGTTTCATTCCATGACAGGAAACAGAGGTTCAAAATTCAATGCCAATTCCGGCCCTGATACTCCTGGGTATTTGAAGTTCATTGGAATACCGTTTACCCCCTGAAAAAACATATTCTGACAGCTCGCTTCCAAAATCAAACAGGTTAAACACCCCTCCGAATATACTGATTTTCGCATCAGAAACAAGAAAATCATATCTCATTTTAATACTCACATCTGTGAGATAGTCTTCTCTCGGCCCGCCTTTAATCCCTTTTTTATTTTCAGCCTGGATGGTTTCAAGGAAAAACACCCACTGGTTATGGCCATAAGTGGAGCCGATAAAGGCAAAAGGATTTCCATCTCGATATTTGATATTCATAGCCATAAAAAGATTCTTTGCTAGATAGAATCCAAAATACAATTTTCCCACAAATGCCCGGTCCCCATCCACCCTTCCATACCCGTTGATCCACGTATTTGGCTTCGCCTGGCTTTCATCCAGAAGGCCGATATCATTTGCTCCAGGTCCGTTGCCGAACGCCGCATAGCCCATCCCTATCTGCGCTAAAAAAGAAAAAGAGAAGAACCATTTTTGTGCCTCCCGGCCTCGGATATGCAGCAGAAATTGGAAATAAAAGGGGTCATCATCGAAACTGGAGTTGGAAAGGGAATAATCGGTGAATGGTTCTGAGTAAAAATAAAGCTCTTTATCTTTCACTGTTTCATAAAATCCATTTTCATCTTCGAATGTTATCCAAAAGTTGTTGCTGATAGTCTTCAGAATACTTTTTGCATTCAAGCTGAATTTCTCGGAAAGCCTTGTCGAAAAACTCAGGAGTAATCTTTTCTTGAAGGGAGTGGCGATCTCCTCATCGAGCGAATGGAACGGCCCTCCTGTAAAGCCGAACACACCTCCTTCTTCCCCTGCTTGGTAATGGAGGTCTTTATTGCTGTCACTCCAAAAATGAAAGGTTCCCCAAGGTCTTCTTTTTTCTAAGAAAACATTCACGTTTTCTCCGATTTCATAAGGCATCCGCTCGTAGGCCACCAGAGCATCGAAGCTGTTCTTCGTAAACCGTATTCCCAGGTCATAGCCGAATGCCAGAGATGACAGGTTGTTTTCCGAATCAAAGAATCGAAGCGAAGAATACTGGAGAAGAAGTTTTGTATACGCAATTAAATCCTCAGACAGAGAAGCCTGGAATATGGTCCCAGCTCTCGCAAAGGCATTGCTGTTGCTGTACTCCTCTCCCTCCTCCCATAGGAGAACCAGGTAGGGAGACCGATCGAAACTGATAGGATTAAAATCAAATGCTTCTTCATTTCCTTTGATCTTCGTATATTTGAAATCGGCAAAGAGCCTGATCTCAGTATCGATATATTGTTCCAATGGATAGGCATCGCTTAATGTAAGCTTGAAAACATTCCCAGAAAACGAACCCCACTTTTCGAAAGGGAAAAAACCTTCGCCGTCATTGTCCTTCAAATCTTTGAGAAAATTCGATTGAGAAGGAGCCAAATTCTCCTTTTCATAGGAGTAAGAAAATCTGAGATGGAATCTTTTTTGCTTCAGATGAAAACCAGAAAAAAAGGATTTTCTGTCTTTATCGAAAGTCTCTTGGGGAAGCCGTCCCAGCTCCGCTTTATCCCTATCTCTCGAATGGACATTATAGACAGCCGTGATCCCTAAAAATCCATCCTCGATTGCTTTTTGGAATTCGGATTTTACAAGAAAAAGCTCCCCATTTTCCTTGAAAGTCTCATCCAAGACGGTGAAGTCATTGAACTGCCTTTCAATGTCAAAATAAGTCAACCACAAGGATAATGCGGAGCTTCTGAATTTTTGACCGAGGGCTAAATCCACAAAATAGTTGGACAAGATTTTTCTCCGCTCCGAATAAAGGAATGGGCTTCTCTCTTTTGAAGTCGGGTGAGGGCTGACAAAATCAGTCGCGCCCGTAACGAAGCTCCCCATATGGGGCCACACATTGGAAATGCACAGCTTGAAAAAATTTTCTCTGGGACTGGCCGAAACAAAATTCAATCCGTAATCCCGGTGAAGAGGGGATTCTCCTCGAAGTTCATACTGATTTATTGAAGAAAGGGGAAGGAGAACAGAGGGAGCGCCGCTCTGGAGTGCAGAATCGATAGTGAAGCCGTTCAAAGACCAGTTGAAGTCTGTGTATGAGTCTCCTTCGAAATACACACGGGGGGCATCAATTAGGGAGAAGCCGTTATTTTCCTCGATAAGAACGGTTGTGTCAGGCGCAAAATTTTCAAAAAAAGTCGGATAGAAGTAAGCACCGGGAAGTGATTCAATATAAAAAGGGGGAAAAACGAATACGCTGATATTCGACGGCTCTTCCTTCTGGGCAGGAAGAATGTTGGGGAAGGACAGCAACAGAACGGTTAAAAAAGAGATGAATCTGATTTTCATGGGAGCCATTTAAAGAAGGACTATATACCAAAGGCAAAATACGAAGTCAACTTGAAGGAGAAACCGATCGCCGCGTCCCACGAAAATTGACAGGTCTTTCAGAACGTGAGAGAATTTTGAACTGGATTTTTTCAGGATGAATCGATGGACAACAGAATCCTGTTTATCCGACTGAGACTGCTGGGAGATATTGTGTTCACTATCCCTTCTGTCCTGCTGTACAAGGTAAATTTTCCCGAGGATGAAATCTATTATTTAGTGGAGCGAAGATTTCGAGAAACCGCCGAGATCATTCCTGGAGTAAAGGAAGTGATCACTGTACCCGATCATATGAGACTCAAAGAAATTCTTCAATACAGAAGAAAAATAAAAAAAATGAGGTTCCCAACTGTCATCGATTTTCACTCTGGACCGAGGAGTGCGCTTCTATCTTATCTGAGCGGCGCAAAAAACAGAATCGGTTACCAAACTCCGAACCGGAATTGGGCCTATAATCGGTTGGTGCCCAGAAAAATCGAAAAACGCTTTTCCCATTCGGTAGCCAACCAAGCAAGACTTCTTGCACCGCTGGGAATCGACATCCAAAAAATCCCGTTTTATCCAGAAATCAAAATCAGCGAAGCGCATGTATCCAACAATATAAGACAAGTGTCGGATTTACACAAAAAGGTGGTCATCCATGTGGGTGCCAAAAAGAGATTCAGAGATTGGGGTTTAGAAAATTTTGCCTCGCTGATCAAGGATTTGAAACGAGATGATTGGCACATCTTCCTGATCGGAAAAGGAGAAGAGGAAGAGAGAAGAGGACGATATCTTCAAGATCAGTTCGATGTCTTTGACTTCACAGGCAGAATTTCGATTAAAGAGATCCTTTTCTTGATCGCACATTCGGATGTCTATTTCGGAGCAGATTCAGGCCCCCTCCAACTTGCCTCCTTGACGAGAACTCCCATTGTGACACTTTTTGGCCCCAATATCCCTGAAGTCAGCGGACCCTACCGGAAGGAAAAAGTGACAATCCTTCAACTGAATATGGATTGTAGACCTTGTACCCAGAAATCGTGCATGTTTGATGAGATCAAATGCATGAAGGGAATTGGAGTGGCTGATGTGTATCGAGCCATAAAAGCTTTCTGAATTATTTCTGATCCCTATACTTTTCTGGATTCGGCTGTTTCAATCCATGCCGGAAGGCCCAGAGCTTCGAGTATTTCAGAAAAACATAATACATGGAAAGAGTACAGACAATGAGGCCTGGAATGCCGTCCAGAAATCCTCGCTGGATCACATACTGCCTGATGAATCTCCATAGAGGCACACAGGTCAAATGCAGAAAGCCCGCTTTCCTCCCCTGATCCCTGAGATCTTCAGCTGCCCAGGAGGCATATCTTTCGTACTTTTCCAAAATCTGTCCGAACGTCCAATAGGTGTAATGTTCCAGCTTTCCTTTGAGCCTTCCCACATTGCCGGTCTCGACGATGACCTCCGAATGCACCCTCATATCTTTATATCTTGAAAGATCGCGCTTGAACAGCCTTAAAACTTTATCGGTTCCCCAGCCGCTGCGCTTCACCTCATGACCGAATATATAGTTTCTTCGGTAGATGATGTATCCATCATGTTCAGGCTCTTGCTGTAAAAGTTGTGTGATTTCTTTAGAAAGTTCTGGAGTGACTCTCTCGTCTGCATCCACCAGAAGAATCCATTCATGTCTTGCTTGAGGAATCGCCCAGTTCTTGAAATCGGCAGAATAAATGTATTCCCTCTCGATGATGCGGCACTTGTATTCCCTCGCAATTTCCATTGTGCGGTCTGTAGAACCTGAATCGGCGACAAGGATTTCGTCTGAAACACCCAACACCGATTCAATACAAGGGCGGATGTTCTTCTCTTCGTTTTTGCAAGGGATGATAGCAGTCAACAGTTGTTTCATAAAATCTTTTTTACTTTATCATAACCGCAGCACAAACGAAACAAAGAGAAAACACCTCACATCTTATTATGACTATGGCATTTTTTTCTCGCTCCATATGATACGGCATCGTTTGAAAAATCTGTATCCTGTCTCCTCATCCGTTTCACGGGTGTACGTTTTTCCATTAGCAAAGAGGCCAGGCTCGATATCGAGCCAGATCCTTTCTTCATTTGCTGGCTTTTTCAGGCAGGAGGAGGAAAGAAAAACTCCGATCAGTACTATACAGAACAGGACTTTTTTCATGTTTCCCTCCTGATAACTGCTTAAATCAAAATACCCTCTGCTCTCTCAGGAAAGTATTTATATTACCAAAAGATCTATTTATTAGTAAGAATTTCATTTCGGTGCCAGTTTTATCGGCATTCAAGCGAATTGAGGAGAAAACGATTCGGAGTCGAACGGATACCGGGATCGGAACATAACGATGACACATGGACGCTACGTTTCCATGAAATAGGGGGACAATTCGAGGTGAATGAAACGAACTCGATTTAAATTTTCAAGGAGTATCTCATTCCAATCACAATTTAAATAAAAAAGTCGAGCCAAATCATTAAGTGTCTCTCGAGCCATTCATAATTCAATTTTTTAAAAATGGCGAGATAACCAAGTTCTTCGATGAAATCCATAGCATTATTTATGTAGTTACTTACATAAGTTGCTCATTTTACCAGTAAAGTCAATATTCTGGACTCTATTGATGCCCCCCCCTCAATCTTGAATCTTAAAGAGAAACAGAAATGAGCTCTAAAATTTTATCCAAAGCGTTTTTTGCCAAAAAGAACAATTTCTCGGCCCATTCGAATAGAGACATATGATCCAGAGCATCGGTGAATACGGCATGCAAGACATGAACGAGCCAGCTAAACAACACACCATTCACCACAACGAGAATCAATGTCAGAGGTATTCCCATAAGAATTTTTTTTGTGCGGCTTATTTTTCTTTCCCAAACAGGCGTCATTCTCTTCCCCTTCTGGAGTTGGCTTCTTGCTTCATATGTTTAGTCGAGATTGTTTCTCCGATTTTGAAAATATAAATTCATATCTATGACTCTATCTCTTCTTCTTCTCGACCGATCGGTTTCTCCAAGTACCCCCATATTTTGGCAAAATAATTCCGACCACTCGTCGAAGGCTCGGAAAACTCGACCCTGAGTCCTTTTTTTTCAAATATGCTCATCCATTCTTCGAGCTTCTCGGGAGAGTAAACAGTGATTTCAGCAACCGGTCCTCCTTTCAATATCAATTCTTCTGGCGGCTTCTCGGGAAGAATTTTTTTTGCGATTCCGGCGATGGTGGTTTTTATCTCTTTCAGCAACTGCTTCGTCTCTTGGGTTTCTTTAAGGATGGCATTCAAGACCTCGAGTTCTTCATTCATTTGATCTGGCTTTTTCACTTATGAGGAGATTCGATATATCCTTGCGATTCCTTTGACATCCTGACCTGCCCATGGAAGATTGATCCTTCGTCGATCACAATTTTTCCGGTGTTGACATTGCCGTTGATCCTGCCCGCCGCTTTGATTTCGACCCGGTCGGCTGACTCGATATTCCCGTTTAACTTCCCCTCTATCAAAACCGAAGGGGCTTTGATCGATCCCTTCACCTCTCCCTCACGGGCGATCCTGACAGGCCCTTTGCATTCTATTTCCCCCTCTAAGCTCCCAGAGATGCACACGCCTGCGGATTCGATAATTTTTCCTTTAATTCTCGTTCCAGAAGCGATGACCGACTCATTGGAACTCACATCATAGCCGGGATTCTTTTTTTCCATAATCCACCTTTACATATTCTCTTACAATCACGATTATAGTGAATTTGAACGGAATGTAAAGGGACTCATAAGCTTCTGAGCATTTGTTGAAATTTTCGCTTGCGGACAGCCGGAGAGATATCTTCTACCAAAGGCAAAACGGCATTCCTCATATCCTTTTTTAGAGTGTTGTCGAGCAGTTCAATAGCAAAGGCAACAGAGTGCTTCGTACCAGCCCTTAGGTTTTGATAAGCCTTCATAATGTCCGCATGGGGATAATACAGACCCAATAATTTGAAAATGTTGGTGAAATGGTTATCCAGAATCTTCCCACAGCTCTTTCTTTCCTCCTCACGTTTTTTTCCAGGCTCTGTTTCCTGAAGCTCAATATAAATCCGGCAATATTCTTTTACGAGTTCGAATGTCTTTCTCTTTACGATCTTTTCCGGGATAGTGATCTCTGGTTTCTCGGATCTGAGCCGGTCTAAGGCATCGATGATTTCCGTATCCAACTCACCAGATTTTCGCTGGAGTTCGCGCAATAATATCTCAGAGGCCTGAGAGGTCCCCATGCGGGCCAAAACTGAAACGACGGCTTTCCGTATATCCGTATCTTTTCGGCTGTCTTTAAGATGATTCTCCAAGATAGGCAAGGCGGCTTGACCATAGTTCTTTATGGCAGATATCGTGTCTTCCCGAATCAGCGGATTGCTCAACTTGTGAACGAGAGCAGGAATCAGCGCTTCCTTTCTCAGTCTAGCTGCACTCTCGATTGCATATCGAGACACCTCGGGAGAATCATCATTGATAAGGGCCTCCAGCCGTCCCACCAGATCCGAATTTGGATCCATCATCCCGATTGCTTTTGCCAGTTCCATTCTTTCAATTTCCGATTTTCTGCTCTCTGCCAAAACCTTGTCAGCATGGATCTTCATCAGCTTTTGATAAGAGTCAAGAGACATGATCTCCCGTATGTCTGAGATGAGACTTTCCTGGCTGATATCGTCATCAATATCTGGGAACCAGGTTGCACCTTCGGCCTCGAAGAGTTCAGAAAGGGAGGACACTTTCACCTCATCCACTTTCTGAGAGATCATCTTCTTGATTTCTGGAGTAAGCTTGTCCCTTTCCAAAAGGTCAAAGATATGCATGGCATACAAAACAGAGCTGCGATTTCTGCTCTCAACGGTATCGAACAGCATTTTGGTGTAGTCGATGTCTACGGTTTCTGCCAGACTTTTGTCGACCCGGCTCCACCTGATGGGAATATTCTCGCTCACCATAGAAATATATTCCCTGCTGACTCTGAGATTTAGAACCACCCATATAATTAAGAAGGCGATGATTCCCCAGGTAAGATATTCAGCCAGCTTCGGATCTTTTACAGGACTCATATAAGGAACTTCAATGAGCGCGGGGCTGAAGATATTTGCCAGAACTCCACCCACAAGGAGCAAGAGAGCAGCTGTAACTTTGGCGAACCGATTGATAAACATATCTATGAAAGGTCTGACCCTATACCTGAGGTCCGAAGGCACGGGAATGTATAAAATCTCCCTGACTGACTGGTTGAGTGAAAAAGACAGGCTTTCATCGCTGCCTTTGATAAGAATAACAAGAGGAAGAGTCAATCCACCGATGAGTATACCCATGGATCCGAGCAATAAAACGATTGGGGCAAAAAGCAGAGTGAGACGTACACCGAAATTCTTGAGAAAACGACTTGTCAAAAGAAGCTGAAGAAAAAAAGCAAAGGTTGTTAGTCCTCCAAAAAACAGGCCGAAGAACGACTGCATTCCTTCCTTTTGCGCAAAATGCTTTTCAACCTGGGAACTGAATTGAAAATCGATGAATGTCGCGATGATACCAGTAGCGATGACGATTGATGCAATAAGAACAAGATAATGGTTTCCACCGATGATTTTCAAATTATCTCCGAAGCTCATTTTCTGTGGTTGAGAAGAGGCTTTCTGAACAACTTCTTTGATATCTCTGTCCTTTTTCGGGTATTTAAAAATGGCATTGACCACAAAAATGCAGATGAACAGGAGACAACAAGCCAGAGGCAGCAGGAATTCTCCCCAATTCGCTTTGGTTAGAAACGATGCTCCAAATCCGCCCAGCACGCCACCCAAAATCCCTCCGCTGCCGCAGAAGCCGATAAGCCGTCTGGCCTGCCTGGGATTAAAGACCTCACTAATCGTTAATCCGAAATGGGTCATGAGCACGACCGTTAGCATGCTCGCCCAGATCCAATAGAGATAGGATAATGTTTGGCCTCCTGTTTTTAAAAATGCTATAAATAGAAAACCTGTGATGATGAAAAAAATCAAACTGAAGTTGATGGATGTTCGATTCGATATTTTTGGCTGGATTTTCGAATAGAGGAAGACAACAAAACCGGTCACAACGGCTGCTAACAGATAGGCAAGAGGGAGCCCTCGGCTCCCCACCTTAATCAGGAGATCCGCGTAACGCAGGGCTTTGATGATGGTATGGGGTGCAGTGATGAGAAAAAAGAAGGTAAAGATCAAAACAGCGATTTTTTCTTCCCCGGGTTTGATATCCACAAATCGGGAAATAAGTGTAAAAAAGCGGCTTTTTTTTGTCTCTGGCAACTCGGGCTAAACATACCATATGGAAAAGGAATCGGTCAATATCGGGATCGAGTTCATTTTTTTCGGACGCATCTGAGCCCACAGCCGTGATGTGTGTCCCTGGGCCTAGAGGTATTCCACCTGCATCCTTCCCTGCACCCCAGCCCCTAAACACCGATACGGTCACAACCGGAGGAGACCAGATCTTTGGCTATCACGGCTCCCGCTGCAGCCGTATTTGATATGCATCTCACCAGGAGGTCGTCGAAAAGAAGCTCTCCTACAGGCGGGATTACCGCTTTTCCCTGTGAAAAGGCGATAAATCTTTCCTCTATGGCCTAGGTGGGATCTCGGTTATCAAGGGCTTCTTTTATCTAGCTTAAATCACAGACTTTAGGCACGCCTGACTCCTTGGCAAAGGATTTTTTTCAGCGTCTCAAGGCTGATTTTAGAGCCGCTCAAAACAAGTACGACATTCCTCCCCTGAAAACGGTCCAATTGTTGGATAAAAGCTGCTACTGATAGGGCAGCCGCTCCTTCGATGAGAAAATAATGTTTTTCTATTATCAGTTTGAGCGCGGAGACGATCTCTTCCTCAGTCACAAGAATAAAATCATCCACAAGCTCTCGGCATAAGGAGAAGGTGATCGAACCGGGCTCGAGGCCTCCTGCCGAACCATCAGAGAGAGTAGGCTCAGATTTCAGACCCAGAATCTGCCCAGCTTTGATGGACGCATACATGACAGCCGATTTTTCAGGTTGACAGCCGATAATCTCTATGTTCTTGTTCTCGGTTTTAAGATAACCAGCTATCCCGGCGATCAGGCCCCCGCCTCCGACCGGAGCGAGGATCACGTCAATATCAGGAATTTGCCTTGTCAACTCGATGCCGATAGTCCCCTGCCCTCCGATGATCTGGCGATCGTTGTAAGCAGAGATGAAAGTCAAGTCTGCCTCTTCTGATAATTTTCGGGCATGCATTTCTGCTTTAACGCAATCATCACCATGGTATTGAATTTCTGCATCGAACAAACTCAGAGCTTCGGTTTTGGCAGGCGAAGAGGTTTCCGGCAAAAATATGGTTCCTTTAATATTGAATTTTCTGGCCATCCAGGCAAAGGCCATTCCATGGTTTCCTGTTGATGCGGTGATCACACCTTTTTCTTTCTCTTTTTTCGTAAGGGAGAGGATCTTGTTTGCAGCTCCCCTGATCTTGAACGAACCGGTTAATTGGAAGTTTTCCAGTTTAAGATAGACACTACATTTCCCGAGACGGCTGAGATATGGAGAATATTCGAGAGGTGTCTCGTGGATGTGATTCCGAATTCTTTTCTCTGCGGCTAAAACATCCTTCCTGACTCCTGATGCGATGGACTGTGTCCTTTCATTCATATTATGTCTTCCGATTCGGCAGGTCCCTCTCTTGTCTTCGAACGCCTCTTCCAATAAAAGTACACAGGGATGCCCACTGCGGTCAATAAGAGCCCCGCTATAGATTCAACCGGTTTCTCAAGAAGCGTATTCAGAAGAATCGCGACAGATGTGATAATAAAGACAGCAGGTACGACAGGATATCCCCATGTTTTATAGGGTCTGGGAAGATCAGGACGCTTTTTTCTCAGGGTAAAAACCGAAGCCGTTGCCCAAATCCAAAAGAGAATAGCCATGAACATGGCAAAAGTGAAAACCTGTTCAAAGGATCCCAAAAGCGTGAGAATGCAAGCCCAAATGGCTTGTATGAGAATGGAAAATCCCGGAGTCCTGAATCGAGGATGAACATGAGCCACTTTTCTGAAGAAAAGGCCGTCCTTGGCCATGGCATAATAAACACGGGGTCCCACCAGAACGGAGCCGTTCAGGGAGCCAAATACGGACACGATGATAAGGGCAGATATCAGAGCTCCCGTGGATGCGCCGAAGAGCGAGCCCGTAGCTTTTTCCGCAATTCGGACTGTGCCTGTGATCTCCTTCATGGGCAAGGCATAAAGATAGATGTAATTGACCAAGATATACAGAAAAGTGACTCCCAAAGTCCCCAAAATCAAAGCGAGCGGAAGGTTGCGGGCCGGATTTTTTATTTCGCCAGCAACAAAATTGACATTGTTCCAGCCATCAAAAGCCCAGGCAACAGCGATGAGGGATACACCAAAACCCATAAAAATACTTCCGATATCCATACCTCTTGGATTAAGAACAAACTCTGGCGAAGTTCCTTTACCGATAGCAAATCCCAGGATAATGATCGCAGCGATAGTTCCTATCTTTACCACTGTAAATACATTCTGGATGAATTTGCCCAAACCAACTCCGACAAAATTAAAAATCGATAGAACACCGATAACAATAACGCCTATGATCTGACCGGAAGAAAGAGAATACTGCATAGAGCTTTGAAAGACAGTAACATTCATGGTGAAGAGAAAATTCTGTGTGCCGAGAGATGGGAAAAAGTATCCTAAATATTCTGCAAAAGCCAGAGCGAGGGCAGCGATGCCTCCCGTCATATAGACAAGAAAAAGAATCCATCCGAATAAAAATCCGGACAGCCTGCCGTAAGCCTCTCTGAGATAAACATACTGTCCTCCTGCTTCGGGCATGGCGGCGCCAAGCTCGGCGTAGGTTAATGCACCGGCCAACGTCAACAGCCCACCGACAAACCATGCCAGGAGGATAAGGCCGGCAGATGGAATACTTTTTGCCATGATCCCGGTGGTGAGAAATATCCCCGATCCGATGATTATTCCGACCATAATCATCACCGAATCAAAAAGACCGAGCTGCCTGATAAGTCCCTTAGGGTTAACCTTCGGCTTTTTGTTCATTCTTATTGTTTCCCATCATAACTTTAACCCCGCCCCGAATGCAAGGCTAAACGCTGCCAGGAAATCTGATACATTCCGATCCGAGTTTTTAAACGCTCGAAAAGATTCAGGGAGGGCTTAAGATAAGAAGAAATGCGCAAGTCCAAACAGACAATTGGACAGAGTTCGCCTGACTGGACAGGCTGTTAACTTGTCCACTCCACAATCTTCTGTTTAAGCTTTTCCGGTTCGACAGGCCGCGAGAGGAAATCGTTCATCCCAGCTTTCAAACACTGTTCCTTGCCTTCCTTAAATGCATCCGCTGTTAAAGCGATGATAGGAAGATTCGTGTATCCTTTTTTTCGGATCGCTTCTGTGGCCTCGATACCGCTCATAACAGGCATGTGTATGTCCATCAAACAGAGGTCATACTTCTTGGATAATATTTTATCCAAAGCCTCTTTTCCGTTTGAGACGATCTCCCCAACACAGCCGAGTTTACGCAGGACTATCTCTATGAGTTTTTTATTGACTGGATTGTCCTCAGCGACGAGCACCTTTATCTTCCTGGTCACCAGCTCTTCGGCCATATGTGTTGTGACAATCTGCCCCTCTGAACGTCTATCCCCTAAAACTGTTTTCAGGATGTTGATGAATCCTCTTTCCGTAAGAGGCTTGGTTATAAAGGCATCGAATCCGGATGCTTTCGCTTTCTTAGCAGAGCCAGGACTTGCATCCGATGAGACGGCGATGAGTTTAGCTCTTGCGAAATCCTTGCTTTTCACCCTTTGCGCCAATTCATATCCGTCCATATCCGGCATCATAATGTCTGATAATATAAGATCAGGAATATCTTCCAGCCTTTGCAGTTCATGTAAGCCCTCTATGGCAGAAGGTGATTCAGAAATCACTTCCAATCCCGCTTTTAAACAGAAGGTTCTTATGAGCCGTCGGGCATTCTCGTTATCATCGATGATGCATACCCTTTTGCCTTTCAGATCATCCATATCAACAGGAGAAATGTCACCAAGGGCAGAGGGATCGGACCCTTTAAGCCTCAAAGTGAATGTAAAATCACTTCCCTTACCCACCTCCGATTCCACCCAAATTATCCCGTCCATTTTGCTCACCAAAGCCTTGGTTATGGCCAATCCCAATCCTGTACCCCCGTATCGGCGCGTCGTAGACGAGTCGGCCTGGGTGAATGTTTCGAAGATCACTTTTTGCTTGTCTTTCGGAATCCCGATTCCCGTGTCCTTCACTGAGATCTGTACAAAATAGAATCCATTCTCTTCGGGTCTCTTTTCATCTTTTTCACTGGCGGCAGAGACACAAACTCCAATATCACCTTGTTTCGTGAATTTTATGGCGTTGTTCAAAAGATTCAATATGATCTGCCTTACACGGGTGGGATCTCCAATGAAGTGCACGGGAACGTTATCGTCGTAGTGATAATACAATTCAGTCATTTTTGCAGTGATCTTAGGTCTGGAGATCCTGAGCACATCTTCAATAAGATTTTTTAAATTGAAGTCGATCTCCTCTAAATGAACCTGGCCTGATTCGATCTTAGAAAAATCGAGAATATCGCTGATAAGAGCCAGAAGTAATTTCCCGCTCTCCTTCACCGTGTCCACATAATCCTTCTGTATATTGGTCAAAGGGGTTTCTGAGAGCAAATCAGAAAATCCTAAAACAGCGTTTAGCGGAGTTCTTATCTCATGGGACATATTGGCCAGAAAGTCACTCTTGGCTCTATTCGCGTGTTCAGCAGATTCTTTCGCTTCTATGAGTTCCCTCTCGGCTTTTTTTCGTTCGGTAATATTCGTGCCCGTATAAACGATCCCTGCCGGATCTCCGCCCTTATCTGTTATTATCGAAGCAGAGATACTTATTTCGACCGTTGTCCCATCCCTTCTCTTCCATTCCATTTCCTCGTCGTGGAGAACCCAATCCTTTTCAGTAAGTTCAAAAATATCCTGTTTCTCTTCCCCGAATATAATAGATATTTTCTGTCCTTTCAGTTTTCTTTCATCGTAGTCGAGTAATTCGCATAAAGAGCGATTCGCCACAGAAATTTTCCCTTCCAGATCGACCACCACCACAAGGCCCTCCATGGTATCGAGGATACGGTTTGCAGCAAAAGAGGGAGTTAAATCGATCAACCTGAAACGCATGATGGTCTGCCCGAGGATCAGGGCACTGACGAAGATAGGAATGTATCCGAGAGGAAAAACCTGTAATCCAAACACCCCTACAAAATCCACGGCTCCCAATAAGCCGACAGCAACGCCAAGAAAGATTCCTTTAAGCCTGCTCCTTTCCCGCTTCGATGAGCTTTTTCGATACTCAATCCAAATCAAATCCAGGCTAATCAGCATGAAAAGAGCGAGATACAGAATTAAAAAGAAGCCATAAGGGCCGTATTTTGGATAATAACCCCAGGGCATCAGAGTAACGCTCTCAACCAAATAAGGCGTGAACACAAATCCCACACAAAACATCCCAGAAAGGATAAAGGATCCCCATCCAAAAACCTTGTATTTTTTATAAAGATGGATGATTTCCAGGGTAAAAACAAAAAAGAAGCTGGGAATAAATGCTATCCCAAAATGACCGATCCTTGCCCAGAAGAGCGCATCGAACTCGTTGGGAGCCGAATACAGCCAGGGTAAAGAGCCCAGCCATACAAAAATACTGAAAGTGACTAAAAAAAATGAAGAGCTGACTTTCGAATCCTTTTCCCTGATCAGTGTTATCGCACCCAGGATCAGCATCAAGAATCCGACGATGAGAGGAGATATGAAGTGAACAGTGAAATTTGAGAAGAGGGCCTCCAAACTATCCATCTGATCCTATAGTCCTTGTTATGGTCTGTAATGATTACTTATCGGGTTTTTTTCCGTCAATCACCACAAGGGAGGAATTCGGGGGTGAAATTTTGAAAGGGATCTATTGGTACCTTAACAGTTCAACCAGATTGGATCTGGCTCCTTTACGGTTTGATAGCTCTCGGTCAGCAACGCGATGATAAAAAACGAAGAAGGACGTCCACAAAAAAGACAAAACATATGAGCCTGGCTGGAATGCACGCCTCTGGAGTCACCGATGCATGAAATAATAGGCTACGGGCCAGGCGAGAGATTGCTCAATATCACCCACTTGGTGAATTATCTTGAGTAGGACCTATAGATGTTATCTATTTAATTTTTGAGGTTGTCCCAAAGTGACCGGGAAACAAAATCGGGAAAAAGGTGCAGGGAAATGTCGGAGCGGCAACGGAATGGCGTTAAAAATCTGAACTAGAGCGAAGACATTTCCCCGCACCTTAGATGGATACTTCATCCCCGTCACTTTGGGACAATGCCTAATTGTTTATGCTTTTTATCTAGGCCCAGAATCCCCGAAGATGAGGAATTCAGTAATTGCTTACACTGTGCCCAAATTAAAATAAAATTCAAAGGGTTATTCTGAGATCAGGAGGGTCTCGGGATCAAGCCTAATCCCAAGATCGCCAGCAGGCAAAAAATCATAGTCTTTTACCAGGCAAAGCCTCACACGATCATCCTGATGGTCGAGTGTAATCAGCACGTCGAGCTGGTCCAGGTATCCTTTGAGCTCATGCGGTATCCCTTTCTCATCGAATAACGGCTCATCTCCCCGCAGAGAAGCACTGAACCAGACTCTCACACTGGCTCTCTGGGCGAACTCCTTGAACTTCTGGAGATCCTCATAAGCGGATCTCTTAAAATCATATCCATCTACCATAACTGTATCTGCGGCAAACTTCCCGTGATTTATTATCGCTTCAATGCTTTTCAAAACTTGGTCGGTATTTGCAGCATTCTGGCTGAAATTCATGATCACCCGGTTCTTTATGATCTCGTCATGGACATCGAGCGCCGACTCCAGTTGCCTTTTCTTAGCGATTTCTTTAAAAATATCTTCGTACCATGTGATGATGTAGTCTACGCGGCTGGCATAAGAAACATGTATCACAGGCTTATTCTGAAATAACTTGTCTGTTGCGATATGAACCAAGCAGGCAGTTTTTCCGACGCCCTTCTGGGAAGCGAGCACTCCGAGATTTCCGTCCTTCAAACCTCCGTGAAGGGATTTTTCAAGGATCCGTAAAGGGCTTCTTCTGATAAGCTCCTCTTTAACCATACCCTAATCTCCTTTTTATGAAGAGGTCCTCATTCACCTTTTTTCAGGTATCCGGCTTTCAACTCCTCGGCGATTGTAGCCGGAACCTTTCCATACTTTAGAAATTCCATAGTGAACTCCGCTTTTCCCTGCGTGAGTGTGCGGAGCACCGTTGCATAGCCAAACATTTCACTCAATGGGACTTCGGCATCCACACGAGCGAAGGTGCCGTCTTCGACCGAGCTGATGATGATTCCTCGCCTCTGATTGATAGTGGAAAAAAAATTCCCGATAAATTCTGAAGGGCCCTCAACAGAAAGCTTCATGATAGGCTCAAGAATCTGGGGCTTGGCTTTCGGATAAATATGCCTAAAAGCATCTCTGGCAGCGGTTTGGAATGCTAAGTCAGAGGAATCCACCGGATGTGATTGCCCATCAGTCAAGACGACCCTGACAGCGACCACAGGAAAACCGATGAGCTGGCCTTTTGCGAGAGCACTCCTAAACCCTTTTTCACACGACGGAATGAACTCCTTTGGAATGTGCCCTCCCTTTATCTCATTCACGAACTCGTACCGGCCATCATCGAGAGGTTCTATGTATCCTATGACCCTGCCAAATTGACCTGAACCTCCTGTCTGTTTTTTGTGTGTGTAGTCAAACTCAGCTCGTCGGCTGATTGCTTCACGATAGGCGACCTGCGGCTGTCCGGTCTCCACCTCGGTTCTATACTCCCGTCTCATCCGCTCCAAATAGACATCCAGATGAAGCTCGCCCATTCCTTGGATAATCGTTTGCTTGGATTCGGGATCGACATAGGACCTGAAAGTCGGATCTTCCTTGACAAATCTATTCAAAGCCTTAGCGAGATTATCCAAGCCTTTGTGATTCACCGGTTTAACTGCTAAAGAAACCACTGGTTCAGGAACAAAGATCGAAGTCATGGTATAGTTGAGTCCGGGAGTAACAAAAGTATCCCCTGACCGGCAGTCTATACCGAAGAGAGCAACGATGTCGCCGCTTGTAGCCCGGGCGATATCTTCCATTTTATCTGCATGCATCTTGACCAACCGCCCAATTCGAATCATCTGTCCCGAACGGGTATTGTACAGCCTATCTCCTTTCTTGATCGCCCCCTGGTATACACGAATATAGGTCAACTGGCCGTAAGGACCGTCTTCCAATTTAAAGGCCAATGAAACACAATCAGCATCAGGATTTGCCTCCAATCTGACGTCTGCGCCTCCTCTATCTAAATCCTTTGCAAAATTCTCCACATCGGCTGGATTGGGGAGATAGCGCACGACTGCATCCAACAATGGCTGCACTCCTTTGTTCCTGTAAGCAGATCCCATAAAAACAGGCGTGAGCTTCCTTGATAGGGTTCCTCTCCTTACAGCTTCATGAATGAGATCTTCTGTCTCTCGTCCCTCTAGAATTGCCTCCATGAGCTCATCCGAGAACATAGAGACAGCATCCAGCATCCCTTCCCTTCTCTTTTTGGCCTCTTCTAGCAAATGAGAAGGGATGTCTTCATAGCGGACGTTTTCACCATCGTTCCCATCAAAAAAAACGGCCTTCATACTCACTAGATCCACCACACCTTCATGCTGATTCTCGAGCCCGATCGGAATCTGCATCAAGACTGCATTATGGCCGAGCCGTTCATTGAGCTGCTCTTTGACCTTGATGGGATGCGCACCGATTCTGTCCAATTTATTGATGAAAGCGATACGCGGTACATTATAGCGTTTGAGCTGACGATCTACGGTAATCGTTTGCGATTGGACACCACCGACCGCACAGAGGACCAGAATGGCGCTGTCCAGAACCCTTAGAGAGCGCTCCACTTCAATCGTGAAATCCACATGCCCGGGTGTATCGATGATATTGACGGCATGACCCTTCCAGTTGACCGTGGTAGCGGCAGAGGCGATGGTGATGCCCCTTTCCTTTTCAAGCTCCATCGAATCCATAGTGGCACCCACGCCATCCTTACCATTTACTTCATGGATCTTGTGGATTTTTTTTGTGTAGAACAGAATCCTCTCTGTCAGAGTTGTTTTTCCGGAATCGATGTGCGCACTGATCCCAATGTTTCGCATCTTATCAATACCTGTGATCATCTACATAAAATCCTTATCCGAGCATTGATTGGGGGTAAAAATTTGCCGTCAGAAAAAGTGACTTCTTGGCTATTGTACTCTATTATTTCGATGAAATCAATATTACAAAATTTCATGGTAAGCACTTTCAAAACCATGTATTAACATTCGAGGCTGAATACAGCGCACGGCGTCAAAATGCAGGCCCACCAGCAGCCAGAAGCTTCTGTTGGTAAAACTCAACAATTTTCGTATCGGATCCTTCACTTTCAATAACCTGCACGGAGGTAAGGAGGAAAAAGAGCCTTTAAAACTCAGGGCAGGTGAATTCTTGAAAACCGGGATTATGCTCTCTACAGTATGCTGCCAGCTTTTTTTCACCATGATGTTTGATGTCCAGCTTCTCTGGCAGAAGGATCCTGAAAAAAAACGCATGCCTGCCCCGACGCCTATAATCCTGTTGTGTTCGAAATCATGCGCGTTCGTGAAATATAGAAAGAGTAAGACCGGAAGTTTTAAAGCTGCAACTCCAGCAATCTAGCTGCATTTCCACCAAAAATTCCTTTTTTTTCTTCTGGAGAAAGATCAAGTTTCTCAATGCTCTCCACCATCTTCTCCAGGCTTCCGATCTTATGAGGATAATCGCTTCCTGCGACAAAATGATCTGCTCCGGCAAAGACAATGGCAAATTCCAAGGCTTTGACATCGAAATTAACGGTATCATAATAAAATTCTTTGAGATATTCACTCGGGGGTTTACGTATATTTGTTCTGCATTCTTCGAAAGCGAAATATCCCCTATCGAGCCTTTCGGCGAGATAGGGAATCGCTCCTCCCAAATGCCCAAGCACCCACCTAATCCCGGGAAATTTTTCAACCACACCGCTGAAAACCAATTTTGCTGCCGCTAACGTCGTATCAAAAGGGAAACCAACCAGAGGCATAAGCCAATAATCCATCATGGCTTCTACTCCGACTGGAAAAGACGGATGTATATAAAACACCGCATTTAAATCATGTGCTTTTTCATAAAGAGGCCAAAAAGATGGGTCACTCAAGGGAGTCCCATTGATATTGCCGTGAAGCATGGCTCCTCTAAATCCCAGTCCGTTAAAGGCTCGGTCCAACTCGGCAACCGAAGCTTCTAAATCGTTCAGAGGAAGTGTTGCCAGTGCAGCATACTGGTCCCCACGCTCAACCATAATTTTTGCAAAACTATCATTAACAAGATGAGCAAGCTCTACAGCACGATCTGGAGTTTCGATATGTGTGCCAGGGGTGGTGAAGGTCAAAATCTGTTTGTCAATTCCTGTTTTTTTTAACACCTCGGCTCGATAATCAATATCTCTGTGCCCGCGTACCACGATGTTGTAATCCCCTGGATAATGAAGAAGAGGATTATTATCTGCATCAAAAGTCACTTTTACGTTACTTGTTCCAGCTTGTATCTCTTGAAGATATTCTGGAGGATAAAAATGATTATGAAAATCGACTATTTTCATTTGTTATTCTCCTCTCTGCTTCTTTGACCATAAATAATATACTGGCAAACCAATCAATACAAGAGAAAGCCCAAAAACGCTTTCACCAGGATCGGAAAGAATTTGATTAACGACTATGGCGAATGAAGATATGATGAAAAGTGCAGGGATCACTGGATAGCCCCATATCCTATATTCGCGCAAAATTCCCGCCCGTCGTCGAAGCAAGAATAAGCCGATTGCCATGAGCGCAAAGAAAATCCATTCGGTATAGATAATCCGGGTGAACAATGCTTTGTAAGTACCTGTGACAACGAGTACAGAGGACCAGATAGCCTGCAGAATAATGGCTTTGTGAGGCGTATGGTATCGAGGATGTATCTGTCCTATCCACCCAAACAACAAGCCATCTCGTGCCATGGAAAAATAAACACGAGGACCGCAGAGAATGATACCGCTTAAAGCCCCAAATGTTGAAAATATCACCAGACTGCTCATAAAAGCGCCTCCCCCGAATCCAAAGAGAGCATCTGCTGCATCCGCGGCGATCCGTGTGGATGATGCGACTCGATCTAAAGGTAGAATATACATGTATACGGCATTTAGTGCGATGTAACAGAGTGTCACGATCAGTGTTCCCAACATCAAGGCCCGAGGAATAGTCTTCCGAGGATTTACAGTTTCCTCGGAATTATAAGCAACCATGTGCCATCCCCCAAAGGCGAATAATCCGGCAATCATGGCGAGCAGAAAACTGTTCAGCGATACCTCATTCTGTGCGATACTTCCTGTTACGAAATGCTCAGGAACACGCGAACCAAAAGCAAAGCCGGCAACGATAATAAACAAAACAGCGAGAACCTTTCCCCCTGTAAAAAGCGTTTGAAGGAGAGTTCCATGTTTAACTCCGAAATAATTGATGGCTGAGAGAATGACTATAATCGCAATTGAGACTATCTTAATCATGGCACTATTCAATGGGAAAAAATAGGAGAAATAACGGGAAAAAATGACCGAAATCCCTGCAATAATCCCGGAATGCACACTCCAGAACATGGCCCAACCCCATAAAAATCCGATCGAAGGAGAAAACGCCTCTTTCAAGTACACATATACTCCTCCGGATTGTGCAAATATCGATGCCAATTCCGCACACACAAGAGCACCGAAAAACGTTAAAAGGCCGGATATCAGCCAAACCAGAAAAACTCCCTTTATGGTATTCACTTGTCCTGTTATCTCTGAAGGCTGAACGAAAATAGATGCTCCTATAATTGTCCCCACAACCATTGCAGTTGCATGAGGAAGGTGTATTGCTCGGCGCAATTCTGGAATTCTTTTATTATCTCGAATATTCATAAATCGATATTCTTAATAGCTTCTATCACAGGAAAATATTAAGGTCAATTGCACTCCAGATATCATTATCGTCTCCAAAAACCGTGATAAAGCAAACCGTCAGGGAAGTTGAAACGTCAGCCCGCTGGTTTTCCCCAGCGAGCTACATGGTCATTACGAGGAATGAAATGACGAAGTAATCCCGTTATATGGGATTGCTTCACCATCAGAAGTGGTTCGCAATGACAGTTATGGGTTTAGTTCACAGAATCGCAACAAAGTTTCATGGTCGATTACATACATGCATCGACCAACATTTTATGAGTATTATGCTTGCAATGACATTAGCGAGTTTGCTTTATTACGTTGATATTGTACTTTATAACTCTGTGCAATAAAAAAGCGACATAAATCGTGTTTTTATAACTACCAGTTAGATTTTGATTGCTCTGCAAATCATTTTTTTGCGTTTGTTCATCCAGCCTATTCCCCGATTATATTAATTTACCATAATTGCCTATAGAAAAATCCCCCTGAGCGGCGAGCTACTCATACCTCAAGCAATCCACGGGATTGGTGAGGGACGATTTAATAGACTGGTAGCTGACTGTTAGCAGCGCGATAATCAAAGCCAGGACTGCCGATAAGGCAAACGGCCACAGACCGATATTAATTTTGAACGCAAAGTTCTGCAGCCATCTGTTCATCACGAAATACCCAACAGGCCAGGCCATAACGTTTGCCACCAACACCCATTTGGCAAACTCCTTGCTCAGCAAAATCAAGATATTCCCGGTAGATGCTCCCAAAACTTTTCGTACTCCTATCTCCTTGGTCCTCTCTTCAGCGGTAAAAGCTGCCAAGCCGAAGAGTCCCAAACAGGCGACAAATATAGAGAGAATGGAGAAGATCAAGAAGAGATCGCGAACCTTTTTTTCACTCTCATACAGGAGATCGATCCTGCTGTCCAAGAAGCTGAATTCAAATTGTTCTCCAGGATATGTCTCTCTCCATTTCTGTTGAATAAAATCGATAGTTCCTCTAACATCGTCCGGCATAATTCTGACAGAAATGGTATCAAAGTAATCCAGGTCGAGCATAAGAAGGAAGGGTTCGATTATCCGATGCAGGGACTTGAAATGGAAATCTTCCACCACGCCAACAATGGTGCATTCCACAAAATCAGTGATGCCTTCATACCTATACAATTTCTTACCCACGGCTTCCTCTGGCGTATAACCGATCTCTTTGACAGCCGCCTGATTGAGTATAACGGCTCCCTCGACATCAGTGCTGAATGTTTTTGAGAAATTCCGGCCCTGGATCAGATTGAATCCAAAGGTTTCTACAAATTCGTAATCCGTAGCCGCATAAATAATGGAAAAAATATCGTCGGAATCCTCCCTCTTGAAGACCGTGTCAGAAAACATCGCACTTCCAGGAATGTTGGAGGAGGCAGCTACGGATTTGATTCGCGTATCCTGTGTCAGCGTGTTTCGAAAAGCCTCGATATTTTTACGGATATTGTTGCTTTCTGCTGGAATGATGAGCACATTCTCTTTATCGAATCCCAAAGATCTGTTCTGTATATATTCCATTTGGCTGAAGATGATAAGAGTCCCTATGATCAAAGTAATGGAGATAACAAATTGAATAACGGCCATTCCCCTTCGAAATGTCGATTTCCCGGTTCCGGAAAGCACACTTCCTTTCAAAACACTTGCCGGATGAAAGGCTGTGAGATAGAAAGCCGGGTAAAGTCCGGCCAGCAATCCGGTTACTATGGTAATTCCAGCGAGAATATGCCAGTTCCCAAAATGGAAAAGGTGGGTAACAGATAAGGATTTATTCGATAAGGCATTGAAGAGAGGAATAAACAATCTGATCAGGAGAACAGCCAAGGCCAGGGCGATGATGGCTAAAAGCACTGATTCACCCACAAACTGACCCCAGAGCTGCCGTTTGAGAGCACCGACCGTCTTGCGGATGCCCACTTCCCGGGCTCTTTTGTTGGCTCGGGCGGTGGAAAGATTCATGAAATTGATGCAGGCAATGACCAGAATCAAAACAGCAATGGCAGAGAAAATATAGACAGAAGTCAGGCTGCCTTGAGGCTCAATTTCAAACTGCTCACTGGGCTGAAGATGGATGTCCAAGAGAGGGTACAACTTCAACTGAAACACATCATTGATATCTGCTTCAGTACCCACGACAGCTATGAAATCCGCGGCCATATATTTGGTCAAAAACGCAGGGAACTTGCTCTGAAGATTTTCAATGGAAATGTCCTCCTTCACTAAAACAAAGGTGTAAAGGAAATTATTGAACCAGGGGCTCAATCGCTCTTCCGCATAGCTAGAGAGAGAGACGACCATGTCAAAATGGACATGTGAATTGTGTGGGACCTCTTCCAGGATTCCCGTGATCTGGAAATCTGTCAGAGTTCCGTTCCAATCGAGGGTGAGAGACTCGCCGACAGCTTCTTCAGTTCCAAGATACCGCAGGGCATTCTCACGGGTAAGAACAATCGAATTGGGTTCGGTGAGGGCGGTTTTGGGATCTCCTTCTTCGAGAGAAAAATCAAAAATTTCAAATATGGCGTTATCCGCGAAAATGAGCGGCTGCTTGCGGAATATGTTCCGATGGTCTTTGATGGACAACTCTTCTCTGTCCAGACGAACAAAATTCTCGATTTCTGGATAATCTCTGACCAGGGCAGGCCCGTACGGTCCGGAAGTGATGGGGGCTTGTCCGTGCATATCTCTGAAATCAAACTTCCGTTCCACCCTATAAATCCGTTCTGCATTCTGATGGAACCGGTCATAACTCAATTCATCCTGCACCCAGAGGAATATCATCAGGCAGGCAGCCATCCCGATGGCCAAACCTAACAGGTTTATCAGAGAATATAACTTGTTCCGAAACAGGTTTCGTAATGCGATCTTGATGTAATTTCTCAGCATCTGTCTCTCCATAAATATTTTATATTCATTTAAATTTACGAAAAACGTATGAAAAGAGTTCATTTGGACACAGAGAAAAAAAGGTGAATCCATCATCATCCCGCCAGAAGGATAATAGGAAAAAGATATGTGTCAAATTCCTGAAACCGGGAGCAGACTAATTTCTCTTGCTATATGTTTATGGATAAAGTATAATGATAACCCAAACATATGGAAGGAAAAGAGTCGAAGTAAATTGTTCTTCCCACCCGAACGATAATTTCCTCTGACATTCAAACCCTCATGTTTCAATCAAATTATAAAAGTAAATAAATGAAGTTCAATACATTCAATCTCGAATCCCGAATTCTGCATGGAATCGCGGATCGAGGCTATACAGAAATGACAAAAGTCCAGGAGCAGACTCTGAGCGTTACTCTGGGGGGCTCGGATGTGGCCGTTCAATCTCAGACGGGAACCGGTAAAACCGCTGCATTTCTAATCACTTTGTTCAACAATATTCTGAAAAAAGACACATCCAAATGTAAAAAGGCGATGATCATCGTGCCGACCAGGGAACTGGCGGTCCAAATCGAAAAGGAAGCCCGGTTGCTCAACCGCCACATCGGGTTAGCCATTGGCAGCTTTTTCGGAGGGGTGGGTTATTCAAACCAGTTATCGTCTTTGAAAAAAGGACCAGATATCCTCATCGGCACGCCAGGAAGACTACTGGACCTCGGAGAAAAGGGTCATTTGAATCTGAGAAGAATCGGATTTCTCGTTATCGACGAGGCCGATCGCTTGTTTGACATGGGATTTCTCCCCGACATCACAAAACTGATTCGGAAAATGCCCCCCCCTCAAGCACGACAGAATATGCTCTTCAGCGCCACTCTAAACCGCATTTCCCGAAGAATCGCTGTCGAACATATGACCCGTCCTGTATTTATCGAGGTCACTCCCGAAAAGCTTACCGTCGATACCATTTCCCAGGAACTCTACCATGTGAAAAGCCACATCAAAAAGAATCTCATGCTGGGCATCCTCAAGGCCCAAGCCCCTCGGAACGCGCTTATTTTCACTAATATGCGGCATTCTGCTTTTCGTCTGGCCAAAGATCTACAACTAAACGGACTCCGCAGCCAACAACTGACAGGAGATCTTCCTCAGAATCGGAGGTTGAAGATCATGAAAGATTTTAAGGACGGGAAGTTCGCTTACCTTGTCGCCACCGACGTGGCAGCCCGGGGACTCCACATCGACAATTTGGAGATGGTCATCAACTATGATATCCCTCAAGACTGCGAAAATTATGTCCATCGGATCGGGCGAACAGCTCGTGCCGGGAATACAGGAAAAGCCATCACATTCGCCAGTGAAGGCACAACCGATCATTTGGAGGCCATCGAATCCTTCATCGGTATGAAAATCCCTGTTCAAAAAGCAGAAGATGATCTGTTTGCCATAGACAACAGCATACGATCAGGCTTTAAAAAGAGGTCCCGAAACGTTAGATCGAAAAAAGACCGATCACATTCACGATCTAAGAATCTTTACAGAAAAAAGAATCCGGACAGAGCGAGACAGTATGCCGTTTAAAGACTCTACCCGCTCTGGGAAAGCTCAATAACTTGAATTATTCATGTACCTACTCAAAATCATGCTTATGAATAATTCAGATTGATAAAGCAAAAAACGATAAGGAGAAAAACATGCAAGGTAATAAACTTTACGTGGGAAATTTCAGCTATTCTGTGTCTGAAGACGATTTACGAGAATTATTTTCCAGTCATGGAGAGGTCAAAGAAGTCAAAGTGATCGAAGGCAGAGGTTTCGGATTCGTCGAAATGTCAAGCCCAGCGGAAGCTGAAAAAGCCAAAGAAGCTTTGAACGGTTCCAATCATAAAGGCCGTACGCTGAGAGTCGATGAAGCCCGCCCCCCAAGAGAACGCAGTTCTGGAAGCGGAGGCAGAAGAAGAGACCGCGGTTATCGCCGCTATTGAAATAATTATCAGGATATTAACTGCCTATTTCCGTTTCTTGCCGGAAATATTGGCTTCACCAAATTCAAGAGAGAGCATTCCTTCCAGGGCGTCTCCTTTAATCGTCGCTGAAAAGTCGATGGGCATTGACCGGCCGCCAGCTTCTATATTCACAGTAAACGTGAGTTCGTTGTCCTCATATGTGAGGGCTTCCATTTCCGTTTCTCCTGTTGAACCCTGAAATACTCCCTTCAGAGCTTCACCCTCCATAGAAAAAATAAAAACGAATGCATACTGGCCGTCTTCGGTTTGCACATCCCACTCTCCAAGAAGGGATTCGTAGTTCTTCTCCTGAGCGCCCGCAAGGAAGGTCGCTGATAGACAAAACAGAACAATCCAAGCAACTGTTAAAATCTTAAAGTCTGCTTTTTTCATACCATCTCCTTGTCCTGGTATGCTGTGTAACGTAGCACACAGAAATCCGAACAGTCAATCTTAAAATGCCGAAATAAAAAGGCTTAAACTTAAAATCTTTGTAAACCTTTTTGGATGCTCTGCGTATTAATATATAAATGCCTTTTGCATACAAATAAGTAGAAATACAAATGATTCTGTTATCCAGAGCTGAAGAGATCATCCTCCTTGCGGTCCTTAAACTCGACGGGAGTGCATATGGTGTGACTATTCGAGAGCAAATTTATATAGACATTGGTCGACATTGGTCCTTCGGGGTCATCTACAAAACTTTGAAGAAGATGAAGGCCAAAGGATATGTCCAAAAGATTTCCAGCGATCCCATAGCAGAACGTGGAGGGAGAAGTCGTTATTATTATAAGATTACCCCCAAAGGCATGTCCGTCCTAAAAGAAATCAGAAGCATCCAATCTTCTATCTGGAATGGGATTCATTGTCCTTCACTTGAGGATTAGGTCGAATAGACAGCGATGAATAAAGAAGGGCCTCCTCTTATCCCCAGCATTCTCCTCAAGCTTCTTCTCAGAGGAGAAGACTATTATGAATTTTCTGATGACCTTGATGAGATCTATCGACACAGGGTCCCTCGTGATCCAAAATGGCGGGCAAAGGCATGGTACTGGTTTCGAGTCCTTGAATCTGTGCCTAGGATCATTCTTGACAAAATGTACTGGAGAGTTGTGATGTTAAAGAATTATTTTAAAATTTCTCTACGAAATTTCCTGAGACATAAAGGATATTCTTTTATCAACTTGGCTGGATTCTCCATTGGAATGGCATGCTGCCTTCTCATTTTTGTCCATGTGCGGCACGAGCTGAGTTACGACAAATACCAGAGGGATGTCGAACGGATTTATCGCATTGTCCAAGACATCCGTAGTCAAACCTCGAGTCGGGATTTCGCTTATGTCTCTCCCATGGTCGGTCCTACACTAAAGGCTGAATATCCTCAGGTCGAAACCGCAGCCCGAGCTATCCCGGCATCTAACCGTTTGGTTAAACAGGAAATGTCTGTCTTTTATGAAGACCGTTTCATGTATGCAGACCAGGAACTGTTCGATATTTTCACTATCCCGTTTATCATGGGAAATCCTGACGAAGCATTGACCAAGCCTCAAGCTTTGGTCATCTCTCAAAAAATGGCACACAAATATTTTGGCCATGAAAATCCCCTGGGAAAACCCCTCACTATCAACGAGAGAGAATATGAGATTACAGGCGTGGTGGCAAATTCTCCGGAAAACACCCATTTGAAGTATGATCTGATTGCATCGATGGAGACTATCGCTGACTGGAGCGAGATGTCCAACTGGTACTCTACCATGTTCTTAACCTACTTGAAGTTGAAGCCGAACGTAGATATGGAAGAGTTTTCCCGGAAGGTCAGCCATCTCGCAGACCCTTATGTTGAGAAACGTTTAAGGAGCCGGGGAATTACTTATAATTACATCCTGCAGCCACTCTCCCGCATCCATCTTCATTCTCATACCAGCTACGAATATGAACCTCCTGGGAATCCTATCTATGTGTACATCTTTTCTTTTGTTGGCTTTTTTATCCTCCTGATCGCCTCTCTGAACTTCATGAATCTTTCTACTGCGCGCGCGGCAAATAGAGCCAAAGAGGTGGGTATGCGCAAGCTTGTGGGAGCCCAAAGACTTCAGCTCATGGGCCAATTTTTAGGAGAATCTCTAATTGTGGCGTTATTGTCTCTAGGTCTGGCCATAGTCATCGCTAAGTTCACGATTCCTCTCATAGACAATTTGATCGGAACGACTTTGAGTTTTGAATCACTATTGAATCCAGCCGTGTTGGTCTCCCTGATTGGAGGATCCATTCTTTTTGGAATAGCTGCTGGAATTTATCCTGCTTTTGTTCTCTCGGCCTTTAAACCGATTGCCACGTTCAAAGGTATACCTGGCGGCGGAGCCCGCAGCTTTTCGATGCGCACTGTACTGGTGGTCGCCCAATTCACCATTTCTGTTGTCCTTATTGTGGGGACACTCATCATGTACAAACAATTTCACTTCATGAAGAACCAGCATTTGGGTTTCGAAAAGGAGCAAAAACTCATCCTGCCTCTCAGGGGTGGAATCAGCATACAGGATAATTACGAAGAAATAAAAGACCTCTTCTCCAAACATCCCACTATATCCGGTGCTACAGCCTCTTCCAGCGTTCCGGGTCGGCCGACCTCAAGTTTCAGCATCAGTCTGGTCGGCGAGGAGGACCAAAAAGTTCAGGATATGTTTCATTTGTACTTTGAGCATGATTTCATTTACCAATATGGCATAGAAATGATGGCCGGAAGGAACTTCCAGAAAGAGATGAGCACTGACACCGCAGGGGCCTTCCTCATTAACGAGGCAGCAGTCAAGGCCTTTGGATGGAAAGAACCTGAAGAATCGCTCGGAAAGCGCCTGCGGTCAGGACATGGGGGACGGGTAAATCCGATCATCGGAGTGACGAAGAATTTTCATTACCGCGGACTGCAGACTGAAGTTGAGCCATTGATTATGGAAATTCTCCCCCGGACTTTCCGGTGTATCACTCTTTCTGTAAATACTTTCAGCCTGAAGGAAACTATGGCCTTTGTTGAGTCCCAATGGAAGGTTCTGTTTCCTGGTTATCCCTATGAGAGCTTTTTTCTGGATACGGATTTTGACCGCCAATACCGCGCGGATGAACAAGTGGGCAGGATATTCGGTCTGTTCACTTTTTTGGGACTGTTCATCGCTTGTCTGGGACTTGTAGGATTGACTTCCTTTACCACAGAAACCCGGACCAAAGAAATCGGCATACGGAAAGTCCTGGGAGCTTCTGTGGGAGGGATAGTCCTGATGCTCTCCAAACAGTTCACCAAATGGATGCTGCTGGCCAATATCATCGCCTGGCCTATTGCTTACTATTTCATGAGCAGATGGCTGAAAAACTTTGCCTTTCGCACCCATATCGACATCATGACCTTTTTGCTCTCTGGTATTCTGGTTCTGGCTATAGCCCTGCTGACAGTCAGCTTCCAATCCATAAAAGCCGCCACTGCCAATCCTGCCGATTCTCTTCGTTATGAATGAGCGATACGCATGCTCCTTCTCAAATTTTGTTCGAATTCTGCTCAGAAGAAGCAGATCAAGCTGCTTGTATGGCTCTTAACCTATTCATACCTGAGTGAATCGACAGGACTTGCCAGAGACGCTTTGACAGATTGGTAGCTCACGGACAAAACAGCGATTCCAAAGGTCAAAGCCGAAGCGAGAATAAAGATCCCAAAGTCTAGAGTCATCCTGTACGCGAAATTGGCAAGCCATTTGGTCATGGCGAAATAGGCAATCGGCCAGGCAAACAGGTTGGCCACAAGAACGCATTTGGTAAAGTCCTTGAATAAGAGGACAATAATGCTCGAAGAGGAAGCGCCCAAAATTCTGCGCACACCGATCTCTTTGGTTCTCTTTTCAGCCATAAAAAAGGCCAAGCCAAACAGCCCTAAACTGGAAAGGATGACAGCCAGCAGGGCAAAATAGCCAAAAATGCTCCTGAACCTCTGCTCTGAACGGTAGAGCCTGTCGAGATCATCATCCATAAAAATGTAATGGAAGGGATACTCCTGTTCATAAGTGGTCCAGATTCTTTCCATATCTTTGATCCCAGCCTCGATACCTGCGGGCTCCAATCTGGCCATCAAATATCGCTGTCCCTTATCCGCATATCTCAGGACCAGCCCTCCGATTCTGGAATGGAGCGAACGGAAATGGTAATCGGCAACCACACCGATCACAGGTCCCTTTCGATCGAAAATCTCGATCTCCTTTCCTATGGGATGGTCAAATCCCATTAATTGGACGGCTTGTTCGTTCAAAACATAACTGGTTCTATCCGATCCGAACTTTTCAGAAAAAAACCTGCCTTTTTCGATTTCTATTCCAAAAGTCTTGAGATAATCCGAGTCGACGTCATCGAAAAAAAGCTTCACGCTTCTGCCTGTGGCTTGATCGGTCCAGTCCGTGGCACTCAAATGATAGAAAGGCCTTCTCGAAGATATGGTAACGGCCGAAACAGAGGGAAGCCTTAATAACTCTTCTTTGAGCACATCGTATTTTTCCATCAGGTTTGGAGTCAGCTCCAAGCACACCACAGAGTTATGGCTGAGCCCGAGTTCCTTGTTCTGCATATACCTGAGTTGTTTGTCCACAATCCCTATGCCGATAATCAGGGCCATGGAAAGGGTGAACTGGAAGACAACCAGAATTTTGCGGAAAAGGGAATGAAAGCCCTTGCCGAATCCTGAAAGATGTCTCAATACGCTCACGGGTTTAAACGAAGAGAGAAAAACAGCCGGATAACTGCCAGAAATCAGACCTGTCACCAGGGCAATTCCAAGGAGGAACATATAGAAGAAGACATTCCTTCGGAAACCTAGGCTCAGATTTTTGGCTGTCAGATTGTTGAACACAGGCAGCAAGAACTCGACGATCATCAAAGCAAGAAATAAAGCCAGCAGGGCCATCAACACAGACTCCCCCAAGAAGCGTTTGGCAACATCCCTTCGGGTCGCGCCCAGAACTTTACGCATCCCGACTTCTTTGGCTCTACTGCTGGAACGGGCTGTACTCAAATTCATGAAGTTGACGCAGGCAATGAGCAGAATAAAGAGAGCCACAGTCGAAAAAATGTAGATATTCCTAATGTCGCCTCTTGCCCCCACTCCACCGAATCCCCGGGATTTCAGGTGGATGTCTTCCAAGGCTAAAAGCTGAAAAGACAGGCTCTCTGAATCTTCGATTCGGGAATGGGCATAGGCCGTCAGCCGCTCTTTTTCAATCGGCCTGCTCTCAGGATGAAGGAGAACATAGGTAAAAATGAACGCTCGATCCCAACTCTCCAGATCCCAGCCAAAATCTTTGAGGATTTGGACGGGGAAGAGGATCTTGACCTGCAAGTGGGAATTCTGCGGGACATCCTTCATAATGCCGGTCACCTTAAACGCATATTGTCCGGCAGCCATAAGAGTTTTCCCCAGAGGATCCTGGTCACCAAAGTATTTTCTCCCCTGGGATTCTGTGAGAACGACGGACCTGGGGTCTGAAAGAGCAGTTTTGGCATCTCCTTTAAGCAACGGGAAGGAGAAGATTTCAAAAAAAGCCGGATCTGCAACCGATACTTCTTCTTCCAGGAATTTTTTCTCCTGGTAGGTGATCAGTATATTATCCACCACATAATACCTTGTTGCGCCAGCAATTTCTGGAAAATCGTGTACCAGTGAAGGCGCCATGGCCGGAGGCGTTACCGCGAATTTATCCGCCTTCCCGGCCCAATCATCCGTACACACAATCCTGTAGATTCTATCACCCTTATGGTGGAATTTATCATAACTCAGTTCGTCCTGGACCCAGAGCAAGATGAGGATACAGCAGGCCATACCTATGGCTAAACCGCTCATGTTGATAAAAGAATAGATTTTCTGCATTTTCATGTTTCTGAAGGCAACTTTTATGTAGTTTTTGATCATGTTTGCTCCGATTGGATCATTCTATTCATACCTCTGTTCACAGTTTATTTCTAAGCAAAAAATGTGCCACTCTTAGATCTTTGAAAGGCCAGAATCCGAATTCTAATGCTAAAGGCACGCATCCCTTAAAACCACGGCCGATGTTTTTCTAGCATCATAACAGCCTCAAAGTGAAAATCTGTGAGGTGTTCGCAGAAGGACAGAAATTGTCCGATTTTATACAGAAGTCTAATAGGAATACCCCAAGTCCTACATCTCGCCCAATATTTCATTCAGTCTGGAAAGACATCCAGAAAGATCTTCGACAAGTTCGTCGAAGCGTATGTAAGCATCCCGTCCAGGTTTCTGGTCGGCACGGCTGAGCATGGAAAGGAGGTGGCTTAATAACCAGCTTGTCTCGCTGATGTGTAAACCATCATGGAAATAGAGGGGCTTAAAGCATCCAGTCTGAGATTGACAATTTCGTTTTTATCGTGATAGGTTGGTTGTGAATTGGAGGGATTATGTCTGGGCGGAAAAAAAACAAGAGAATCTCTCGCCGAAACTTCCTTAAAACCGGAATAACCTCGATGGTGGCGCCAGCTATTTTACCGTCTACAGTGCTCAGAAAATACGCCCCGAGCGATACGTTGCAGATGGGCTGCATCGGTGTCGGCCGCCAGGGCCAAGGAGATATGCAAGAGCTGATCTACCGCGGTCTTGAGGCCGGGGCACGAGTGGTTGCTGTATGTGATATCGATCGGCATAGAATGGAGGACGCTCAATGGCTGGCAGATAAGATCTACTCCTTAGAGTTGGGCAAAAACAGCTATAAATCCTGCACGGCTTACCGGGATTTTCGTGAACTGCTGGACCGCAAAGATATCGATGGTGTTCTGATTGTCACCCCCGACCATTGGCATGCCGTGCATGCCGTCGCGGCTGCCAACGCAGGCAAAGATATCTACCTGGAAAAACCGTTGACTTACACCATTGCCGAAGGGCAAAAATTGGTGAAAGCAGTTCGGAAAAACCAACGAATCCTCCAAGTCGGCTCGCAGCAGCGCTCTTCCACCTATTTTTTGATGGCCTGTGAGTTGACCCGCAATCAAAGCATCGGCAAGCTGCGCACCATTCATGTTTGGCTGCCAGAGGATCAGGGTACTGGCGATCCTCAGGAAATGCCTGTGCCCAAAAATCTCGATTACAATTTCTGGCTGGGTCCAGCACCTCAAGCGCCGTTCTCCGAAGATCGTGTCCACCCTCAGAGAAACTACGGCCGTCCGGGCTGGCTTCAAATCGAACAATACTGCCGGGGAATGATCACTGGCTGGGGCTCCCACATGAACGACATCGCCCAATGGGGTAACGGCACAGATGTCACCGGACCTGTGGAGATCGAAGCTGAAGCAGAGTTCCCGGATAGAGGTTTGTTCGATGTCCACACCACTTTTCGAGCCGAGGCCGTGTACGCTAACGGAGTCCGTCTGATCCAGGAGACAGGCGATCCTGCGGGTGTCCGCTTCGAGGGAGATAAGGGATGGATCTTTGTTCAAAGGGGTGAAATCCAAGCATCGGACAGGAAGATCCTCCGCCAGAAAATCCCCGATGATGGAATCAAACTCTACCGCAGCAGCAATCACATGAAAAATTTCCTGGAATGCATGCGCAGCCGGAAGGAGCCTGTCGCTCCTGTGGAAGTAGGCCACCGCTCGAACACCATCTGCGTGACGACGCACATCGCCATGAAACTGGGACGAAGGCTGAAATGGGATCCCCAGGCCGAACGCTTTCTCGATGACGACGAAGCCAACCGCTGGCTGGACTATTCCCATCGCGAACCCTGGACTTTACGCGCATGATGCGAATTTATAAGGTGCGTTCTATCGTCCTGCTCAGTTTTTTAGGCATGATTCTGTCAGCCGGAGCGCAGGCTGACAAACCGCAAATAACCCTGCATCGAGATGATCCGACTGGTCAGCTCCATGTATGTATCGATGGACAGAAGGCCTTTGCTTATCAATACATTTCCTGGCTCGATCTGCCTCACTACTGGCCCATGTACAGTCCGTCTGGAAAGAATCTGCTGGTACAGCAGAACGATCCCTATCCGCATCACCGTTCGTTCTGGATCGCTGATACCGTACGGCTTGAAGGAGGAAGAGAGGTCAGCACGTACAATGCGTACTATTCCGGTCAGAGGATAGGACAGGGAACATTCGGGCCTCCTTTTCGCGATCACGTCCGCCACGTCGATTTCACCTGTTTGGAAGAACAAGGGGACCGGGCTGTAATCGATACAAAACTCGTCTGGGAGATGGATGGCGACCAACCGGTCATGCAGGAGAAGCGGCATCTGGTGGTTCATGCTCTGGACAAGGGCGAATACCTAATGGATATCGCATTCGAGCTGATCGCTCCCTATGGAGATGTGGAGTTCGTAAGCGACGAGGTGCATTATGCCTGGCCCTACCTGCGTATGCATCCACGGTTCAGCGGAGAGAACGGCGGGATGATCACGGCTGATAATGGAGCGACAGGCCAACCAGAGACCAACATGAAGACTGCCTGCTGGATCGACTACTCCAACACCATCGACAGTGTAACCGAGGGAGTGGCCATCTTTCAACGGCCGGATGGAGAGCCGCATCGCTGGCTGACACGCGAGTACGGGTGTTTTGGACCCAAACGGCCAGATAACCTGAGCGGAAAACCCTTTATAGTCAGAAAAGGAGAATCGATCACCCAACGGGTAGGCATCCTGGTGCATAGGGGAAACGTAAAATCTGGCCGGGTCAGTGAGAGGTATAGGAAATACATCCAAAGGAACTGGGAAAATGAAAAGAAGAGAGTTCCTTGAGGCCACCTCATCGATTGCTGTATCGTTCGGAATGAAACAGTCTATCCTGGCACGAACACCATCGATGCCCTTAGTTCAGCTAACGAAACCAGAGGGACTTTCTCCATCGGAGTCCTCGGAAGTCAAAATAGAAAAAATCGACCTTTTTCCAGTTCGCTATCCTATGGCAGGATACTTCAAATTTTTCACCGGGCCCCATGGCTCGGCGGGCAGGGCCGCAGTAATCATAAAGATCTCTGCTGATAACGGCACAGTTGGCTGGGGACAGGCCTTGCCGATTGCAAAGTGGAGCTATGAGACGCTGGAAACAGCAACCATTGTCCTCAGGGACTACTACGCACCGGTCTTGATCGGCCGCGATCCCACAGATATCCAAGGGGCTCATATGGAGATGGATAAGGCAATCGCTCCTGGATTTACCACGGGCATGCCCATCACCCGCACCGGAATAGATTTGGCTCTCCACGATTTGAGCGGCAAGCTGTCAGGCCAATCCCTGGCACAGATGTGGGGCAAACCGACTGGTGGGACCATCACCCTCAGTTGGACTGTAAACGTGACAGACATCGATGAAGCTGGAGACGTCATGGACGAAGGAAAAAAACGGGGCTATCGTCACTTCAATATTAAAGTTGCACCAGATCTTGATTTCGATGTCGAACTTGTTCGTGAGGTTCGCAGCCTGGCTCCGAAGACATTTCTATGGGCAGATGCCAATGGCGGCTACGATCCTGACACAGCATTACGAGCGGCCCCCAAGCTTGCTGATTCTGGAGTAGATGTACTCGAAGCACCGCTCCGGCCCAACCGAATAAGCGGTTACCAGGCTCTCAAAAAACAAGGGGCCTTGCCGATCCTCATGGATGAAGGCGTGATTTCGCCAACAGACTTAGAAGAGTTTATCAAGCTGGGCATGCTGGATGGAGTGGCTATGAAGCCCGCGCGCTGCGGCGGTCTGATTTCAAATAAACGTCAGATCGAGCTGTGCCAGATACACAGCCTCCTTTGGCTCGGCAGCGGCCTGACAGATCCTGACATTTCCCTCGCAGCCTGCTTGGGACTCTACGGTGCCTTTGGCTTGAAGAAACCTGCAGCTCTCAATGGGCCGCAGTTCCTCACCGCAGATGTTCTGAAAAAACCGATTCCTATCGAGAACGGGATCGCACATGTCCCCACTGGACCTGGATTGGGAATAGAAGTCGATGAAAACAAAGTTGTCCAGCTCATGAAGCAGAGCGGCAGTGACAAACTGATTCGAAAATGAGACGGTGGAGGATCAATGGATTGGCCTTCGCATCAGTGAAAACCATATTCCTCCTGACGAATGGAATAAAAAACAATGAAAAAAAGATTTCAAACCGTTTGGCTTCTCGGGATCCTTCTGGCAGGTACGACTCAATTCTATATCGATGGTCATGGAGGAGCTAGATACTCTGTTCACAATGGCGGGCATGAAATTCATCTGCCCAGCTCAAAGGAATTTTCCCACAAACACCTATTGGTCAATAGTAATGGTATGCATTTCGTGGAGGATGAAGTAAACGGTCTTTTGACCGTACGTGACGGCAAAGTCGACGTTCTAACTTATCGCTTCGGCGACCAGCTCAAAAAAGGAGTCAATCCTGACCAAACTCGATCTTGCTACATCCATCCCCTTTATTCGCTGGACGGCCAGATCCTCACCGATGACTTCCCTAAGGATCACCTTCACCACCATGGAGTGTTCTGGACCTGGCCGATCGTAAAGACACGAGGTCAACTGACACAAACCTGGCATCCTCATACTCCCTCTCTGCGGCAGCATTTTGTGCGCTGGCTGAAGCGCGAGAAAAAAAATGATATGGCCATAATCAGCGTAGAGAATGTCTGGAAATTGGAAGAGCGAGAGGTTGTGGCAAAGGAAATCGTGACACTTAACATCCATCCAGCGAATGACATAAGCCGAGCCATAGATCTGGAGATCAAACTCCAAGCGGTAGGGCGATCGCTGACTCTGCAAGGTACTCCTGACCAGAACAAGGGCTATGGGGGATTAAGCATACGTGGTGCTCCGATGTTCACAGGTGCTTCCATGGCGACCGATCAGGGGTTATTGGAAAAGGATTCCGCCAATGTGCGGTTTCGCTGGGCAGATCTCTCAACAGAGGACCTGGGTATGGCTGTCTTTGCTTCTCCCGATCATCCCGGCTCCCCGGTCACCTGGCTCATCCGTAACAGCTATGCAGGTTTCATCAATGCTTCCTGGCCCGGCCTCAAACCTTCGGTTCTCCAGGCCGACGAATCCATCACTCTCCGCTACAGGATCTACATCCATAAAGGTGATTCACCCACTGGTAAAGTTCCTGAAGCTTACAAACAGTATCTTTCACTGTTCCCAAAGACATAAACCGAAACAATTCCTTATGAGATGGCACGTGACCTTCGGCCACTCGCCATGACAACATTTACTGATGCATTAATATCAGATGGATTATTCAAATCAAATGGATTCTCCTCTTTGTTTATAGAGGCCGATCCATTTCGATACACTCCGGATCAAAGCCTTTTTCAGTTTTTCTCCGGTTCCATGGATAGGACGAATTTCCTCCGCCAGTTCTGGAAATCCCTTCCGATCCAACCATGTGGAAAACACATCGTTATCCGAAAGGTGCTGAATCATCTCGGGCTCGACCTCATGAAGCGCTTTGAGAAGGTCATCGAGATCGAATACTCTCTCCTCCCCTATAGCCAACGTGGTGGAATGTATCCGAGAAATCTCTCTTTTTATCGGTTCTATCAGCTTCCTCACAAGATCGGTCCCTTTCCCCCGTTTCGGTCTTAACTCATCTCCCAATTCCCTAAAGCCATGCATGTACAGCCATGTGGAAAAGGCATCTTTTTCTCCATAAACTTCCAATATTTCTCTCAGTCTTCGAGCTTTTTCTGTACGCTTCCGGGCTTCAGCCAAGAGATTTTCCAACTGATAGATATCTTTGACTCTGAATGATATCTTCCCTGCTTTGTCTTGAAGAACGAAATCACCCAAGCCAGTGAAATCCTGGATATAATCATGGAATGTTTTCAGGCTTCCAGGATCACCCTTGGGTAATATAAAGGCTTCATCCTTCAAATCGAATGCTTCCTTCGCCTTTGAGGCGATGATTACAGGAATGCGTGGATAATATTTCCTGGTGATTCTGATCAATTCCTTACCCGCATCGCTGTTGAGATCCTTTCCCTTCGGAAAAAATATATCGGCTATCAAGCAAACCACATCGTCTCCATGCCCCATGGACAGATACCGCTCCTCGTCAATTTCTGATTCCCGTTCCACTCCGAACAGGAACCTCAGAGCTTCTTCAAATGTGCGAGCCAGCATTACATCGGCTCTCTGCCCTATGATGTTGTAAAGGACAGGAAGAAATTGAGAAAACCAGCGGGGTTCATCATCAACAATCAAAAATATATACCGTCTGACCCGGGAATATTTCAAGATGTTGAGCAAATCTTCTGCGCATCTTACCGCAGATGGCAAGATATGGACTGGAACAAACTCCTCCCGATCCATAGCGAATACCATGTCTGCTTTGGCTGTATAAGGGTATTTTTCGTATGTGATCGAAGGTGGAGAGCGGCTGATGAAATCATTCGAGGAAAGAAGAATCAAAATCGCGTCTTTGTTATTATCGCGTATTTTATCGGTGTCAACGACAATAAGCGCCGTGTCATCCAGGATGATGACCGAAGCTTTATCGGATTTGAAATTGGATACGGATATGGGATCATGATAATTTCGGACTTCTGTCCACGGCATGTTTTCAACCAAAACTCGCTTTGACTTTCGCAACTGTTCTTCTGCTGCAAAAATAATCGCCTGGGAAAATTTCACCGGATTGATGATTCTTGGATAGAAAGCATATTGATCCATAAAACTCAAGCTTTCTCTGAAATGACGACACACTTCTTCTCTGCCGGATCTGCGTAAATGGAAACAGCCTTTGGAAAAGTAATCCGGTAAAGCAGATTCTTCGTATCTGGAGGAGAAAATAACCAGGGATCAAATATATCCGACACAGGCTGAATAAATCCATAAATAATATTTTTGCTCATCAGGTTCGTCAGAAAATGAGTTCCTTGGGTTCCATATATCCGTGTCTGCATTCTTTTCTGCTCTTCGTCATAACCTCCCTGAATCATATACAGAAAGTGGCTGCCGTAGATCCCCCCGCCAGTGAGTTGTTCAGGTTCCTTCAGAGGTTCGTCCCTGCCTGCAACATCGACGCCGTATTCAAAGATGGCCGAAGCCTGATCCACATCTCTGTAATCCACCTGGATGCCCCAATCCCGATTATTGCTTCCTAATCGCCCTGGGACAACTATGATGTATGGAATGTTCTCCTCCCGCATGGACCGGTTGAGCGCTGAAATTTCCTTTCTTAGCTCATCATGCCTCTCTTTGAGGTATAAGAAAGGAGAAACAACCGCCGCATATTTGATGCCTTTTTTGATCCCATGTCCCTGGAAATTGGAAGTGGAGATATAGGTCTTACTCACCCTGTCAGGAAATTCGACTTTTTCGAATTTCAATTCAGGAAGTTGAGTCAATTGAACAACATGGAAAGTGCCCGATCCCCCGTGTTCCTTGAAATCATCGACATTGAAAACAAACTCGATTTGGCAATGAGAAGATATTTTGGACGAGATAACATCCATTATTTCGAGAAGAGCGCTTCTGAAACCATAGTGGTCTTTCTCTACTAATGGTTCAAAGCTCAGCGCATTCTTAATTCTTCCGAGAATTTTTGTGTGTCGGCTGTGAGCAAATCTGACATTCAGTTTCTTCATCGTCTCCAGTTCATCACCTCTGAGAGTTTGGTTTTTGGCCATATTGATGGCATAGAAAAATTTCTGTCTTTCTCCTAACATCTTTAGGGGAAGAGGATTCTGGATCGTTGCCATCGAAATCACTGGAAAATCATCCAAGACTGTTGCATATCCGTGTCCAAAAGCAATCCGTGCAAATCCTTCTTCTGGATTCTGTGTTTTTAAAGCATAGGGAAAAAAGGAATTGGCTACTCCCGAAACCAATGGATAGTAAACAGCTCCTGCAAAAGTGTTATCATGGATTCCAGGAATCGGATTGATGACAATGCCCATTTTTTCAGGACTACCTGGAGGTTGTTTTCGAATGAAATCGTTGTAAATGTGTTGGATCGCTTGTTTCAACTGGTCGAAGCGCACCGAAAAATCAGGATGATTGTTAGGGAGCATGAAAGATGTGTTCTCCCCTGCATGAACAGAGCCATCTTCCCTCTCGGTAGCGATGGCCTCATTCGTCGCAGAAGAACGAACACTGATCGGAATATTCCCCAGCTTCTGTAAAATCGTGGCGATAATGCTGAATTCTTCTTCCCCGAAATGGCCTCCGCGCTCGATAAATCTGTCAAAGAAGACGGTGGTGAGCACACGTGTGCTCAATTTATGGGCTTTGGGTATGCTGCACTCATTAATCTTGACCAATCCCTCCCCTTTTCCCCCTAGAGATCCTGTGCCGAATATTTTAACGTCTCCCACTCTGTCAACAATTTTCAAACTCATGAGCCTGTTGCCTGAAAAATCTGTACAGATTTCTCTTTTATTATACTGTTTCTACCTAGTGGGACAAGGCTTTGAGAGATGGAAAAACGTCCAGACCTTGAAAAGGAAACTCAGCTATTTAGTGAAAGACTCCAGTTTTCGGCGGTGTCGAGACTGCTTCAATTTTCTCAGTGCTTTCTCTTGGATTTGCCTGATTCTCTCACGAGTGACCTTGTACTGCTGGCCCACTTCTTCTAGCGTGTGTTCGTTGCTGCCACCCAGCCCAAATCTCATTTTCAGGACATTCGCTTCTCTCGAAGTATTGGCTTTGAGTGCTTCGTCGATTTTCTCTCTTAAATTAATGTGGAGGACCTCATCGGCAGGGGAAAGAGTGTGTTTGTCCTCGATAAAGTCTCTCAGATGACTTTCTTCACCTTCTCCGACAGGTGTTTCAAGAGAAAGGGGAACCTGTGCAATTTTCATGATCTTCTCAACTTTATTAACAGGAATATCTGTCTTTTTCGCTATCTCTTCGCATGTCGGTTCTCTTCCCTTTTCCTGGACCAGCTTTTTCGAGGCTTTGTTCAACTTGCTTATGACCTCGATCATGTGAACAGGTATTCTTATTGTCCTTGCCTGATCTGCAATTGCACGTGTTATGGCTTGTCTTATCCACCAATGCGCGTAAGTCGAAAATTTGTACCCTCTCTGATATTCAAATTTATCCACTGCTGTTATCAAGCCAATGTTCCCCTCCTGTATCAAATCAAGAAATTGAAGTCCGTAGTTGCTGTATTTTTTTGCTATGGAAACTACGAGTCTCAGATTCGCACTGACCAGCCCCTGCTTGGCTCTTTCCCGCATCTGCTTTCCTCTATCGATATCCATCATTGTCATTCTTATTTCTTGTGAATTCAACCCGACTTCTTTTTTATATGTTCTCAAGAGTTTATCAATTTTTTTGATTCTAAGCTTCTGGTCTGCTTTGGCCTTTTCGCTGTTGAGTCTAACCAAAGAACTTTTTAAATCCTGCTTCTTGGATTCTAATTCAATAATAACCCTAAGCTTTCCGCACAGACTCTCCGTAAGCATCTCCACATAAGAAGAACGGATATTCAAGTCAGTGAAGTTTCGGTTCATTTTTATAATGAGGCGCGCACGAAGGACAGCATTTTTTTTTAATGCAGGTTGCTTTCTCAAAAGGTCGTACAACTTCCTTATTTCGTCGATCTGTGCAAGAATCTTCTTTTTCTTCATTTCAATAATTCTGCTTGTGCTTTCCTCATCTAAATCTTCGATCATAACGAAGATGATTTCATCATTTTCAAAAAGTGCTTGTCCGAGTCTGGTGATTTCATTTTGAAAAAATCGGGTTCTCAGAAGAGCTTTCACGGTTATTCCTTCTCCTCTTTCCATTCTCTTGGCCAGAAGAATCTCCTGTTTTCTTGTCAACAGAGGAATACTGCTCATCTCCTTCATGTAGATTTTCACCGGATCGGAGAGGAGATCCGATCCACCCATCCAAATAAAAGATCTGCCTTTTGCCATATTCAATCTTTCAATATGAGACGTGTGGAACTAAATAATTCTTCTCTTTCTTTTTTCCCTCTTTCTTTTCTCTTTTTTCCTTTCTCGTTTTTTTCTTTCTTTTTGTTTATATTTTTTCATAAATTTTTCCTGTCATGATTTTTTCCTCTGTTTAAGCTCGTTCATATTTCTATCTGAACCTCACCCTTAATGGGAATCCTCCCTCTCCCATCCAGAGAGACAGGCACGGAATCAAATAGGGGAAAACAGATGATATCGAGTAGATATTATCGCATGATTTGGTTCGGACAGCGTTATTCCGGGTACCGCTTATTAGAAGCGTCTCTTTCCTCCGAACCCACCTCTGTCAAAACCTCCTCTTTCCCGCCGATTGTCTTGGCGAGGGCGGGCTTCGTTGACCTTCAGAGTGCGTCCTTTCAAATCTGTACCATCAAGCCCGTTGATTGCAGACTGGGCTTCGGGACTGTTGGGCATTTCGACAAATCCGAATCCCCTTGAATACCCGGTGAACCTATCGGTGATGATTTTTACAGATGTGACCTGTCCGAAAGATTCAAAAGCCTCGCGTAAATCTTGTTCTTTAGCCTCTCGCGACAAATTCCCTACATAAATGTTCATCTTCAGTTCCTCTTAAAAGTAGAATTTTATAAGGGAGGGATATATTTTTCTGTTGAAATTTCCCTGAGTCCCTTATGACCTTTACCAGTTCTTGCAAACGGACAGGTCTCTTCAATTTCAACGAAGCTCATCATAACACAGGATATTACTGGCGTCAATCAATCGTTATGGAATATCTTAGGGGAAATAATCACAGAATCATTGACGTCCATCGCAATATCTTTTATCGTAGAGCAGAACTAGACAAAAGATAAAAAGTCATTATGAAGTTATTTCCAGATGTAAGGAACAAACTATGGTAAATCGAAGAGAATTCATAAAAAATTCAGCTGTTCTTGCCGGCAGTACGGCTCTGTTCGGAGGTCCGCTTATGTCCGGGTGTTCAAAGAATCGCGCCCAAAAGAGCCGGGTTGTCTCAGCAGCCGCAGAGGATATGCTCATCAGCCAAAACTATAATCCCGATGCTGTCCATAGAGCCTTTTCAGCCGGATTGAAGGAACTGACGGGCCAAAATTCCATGGAGAACTCCTGGACCTCCCTATTCTCACCTGAGGACGTGGTGGGCATCAAGATTAACTGTATCGGGGCGCCCAGAATCTCATCCTCTGTTGAATCCATCGAGGAGACGATCAAAGGTCTCAAGAGCGCCGGTGTAAAGGAAAACAACATCATCGTCTGGGATCATATGGATCAAGCTTTCAGAAGAACCGGATTACAGGTCAACCGCAGTCAAACGGGAGTTCGTATTCACGGGACATCAGATAAAAGCGGAGTGACCATTCCTTGGACGGAAGGATTCGACCGCAATGTCTTCATTACCCTGGAAGACGGTACGTTAAAAAAATTCCGTCAGCTCGTGGAACAAAATTTCACCGAGCACGGGTCCCACCGCGAGATTTTCAATTCTTGTGCCTGGCTTTGGATGCTCATCAGCCTGGGGCATGAAAAAGCACAAAAATACCGTGAGGATATTCGTCGTCTGTATATGGACTACGACGACCGGGAAGGAATCAAGCGCATCGCCGAGGAAGTGGCTGATAAATTCAACGATGTTGTCATCGAAGATGAAGAGAAGTCCTTTTTCTCCGAGATCGTGACCAAAGACATCACCAAGCTCGTGAACATCGCTGTACTCAAGCATAACGAGGACAGCGGCGTCACTTGGGCGGCCAAGAACATCGCCCTGGGCGTGACTACCAACAAGATCCGATTCCACATCGATTACTGTACAAAATCTATCGCCGAGATTCTCAATAAACCGTGTATCAAAGACAAGATGGTGCTCCATATCGGCGAAGCAGCGAAGATCTCCACTGTGAGTGTGGCTGGCGCTCAGATGGCACTCGATAACCGGATATTCTTCAGCAAGGATCCAGTGGCCATGGATCGCATCGGACTCGATATCCTGGAAGAAAAACGTCTGGAGATGGGCCTTGAATCCATCCGGAATATATCCACCCATTTGGCAGCTTGTGCGAAAAAGGGTCTAGGTACAGACGATCTCGCGAAGATCGATTTGAGAGCTTTGCAGGTGTGAATCGGACAATCAGTCCATCCGAACGAGCTTGATTCGAACCGTTCTCTCCTCTTGATTGCGGCGCACGGTCAGTTCCACGGTATCACCGATCTTATAGTTGTCGAGCGCGTTATAAAGATCGTCATAAGATGTGATCTCCACGCCGTCTATTTTGGTGATAATGTCTCTGATATAAAGACGGCCGCGCTCGGTGCGCGCCAGCCCTCTCAGGCCAGCTCTGTAGGCCTCCGAGTCACGCGGCACATCCATAATCACAACACCTTCGATATCCAGGCGCCGGGCATAGGAATCGGGAAGGATTTCGACGCCAAGCCCCGGACGGATCACGCGTCCATAGCGAATGATCTGGGGAACAATTTTTTTAATGGTGTCCACTGGTACGGCAAACCCAACTCCGCTATATTGTCCGGTCTTCGAAATGATCACTGTATTCATCCCGATCAAACGACCGAGAGAGTCAAGGAGAGGGCCGCCTGAGTTACCTGGATTGATAGAAGCATCGGTCTGAATCATATCCCGAATACTGACACCGCCGCTCCCAAGGATACGCCGTCCCAGGGCACTGACGATGCCGGTGGTCACCGTGTGATCAAATCCAAAGGGATTTCCTATGGCAATCACTTTTTGTCCGACCTTTAGTCCACTGGAAGATCCTGCAATTAAAGGCTCAAGGCCGCGAAGGTCGCCCTCGACCTTCAGCACGGCGATGTCCCTGTTTTCTTCCTTCCCAATGAGCCGGGCCTGCCGCTGTTCCTGATTGGGAAGTGTGATGTTGAAGAAATCCCCCTCCTCGATGACATGGTAGTTCGTTACGATATGTCCGCTGTCATCCCAGACAAAGCCTGATCCTGTTCCTCTGGGCACAGCCTGTTCATCAAACGAGAAGAAATCGCGAACGAGCTGGATGTTGGTAACAAAGACCACAGAGTTCTTGGTTCTTTCAACGACATCGGTGGTGTTTCTTTCGTCCTCGGTCAACTGCGGGTATAAATGAAGATATCCCATGGTTATGAATATTCCAAGGAAACAAAGACTCTGCCAAACGCTCTTATTCATGACTGAATCCTTTCATAAAAACATTATGCCACAAATATCAACCCTCATTAAGTTTCCTGTAGAATTTTTCTCAGCAGATTTCATCAGTTTCCGCGAAATAAAAAAATTCAGATTCTCGTCCTCGTAAGATAGAAACGACCCGGACTGGAAAAACAGAAACGCTGCCGTTAGGCATAGTCTCTGTCAGCAGGCAATCATATTAAATATGATGAGAAATGGGGCTCAGTCTCATTTCCAATTCAGGGAGATTCAAACATCGGTCCGAGTTCACCCGGAGCATATCCTCCTTTGGAGGCTCTGTAACCAGGAATCAATGAGGAGTCAAATCAACCTAGATATCGAGCCGCAGCAAGAAAATCGGGGAATGAAAATTCTTATAATGAACCGAATGTGAAACCGAGGCCCAATCCCACATTCCATCGGCTTGCATGATAAGTGGCAGGAAACTCAGGCAGTGCAGAAATGCTGTCCGGAGAAAATCCGTATTGAACAAACACATCCAGAGAAATTCCTCCAATGCTCTCCTCATAATCCCAAATCGAGAATGCCGGACCATCGTATCCGATGCCGAAAGACAGGACATTGGTTTCTAGATCGGGAAAAACCGGATGGATCATCTGGCCGTTGACAGCGCTTTTTTGATAGGTGTAGCCCGCTCGAACCACTATAAAATTCCTGAGACGATACTCAACACCCAGCATGATGTGCGAGATGTCTATCAAGTCTAGGTCGACTCCGTGCTTGATGTCATCTGGGATCATTCCATAAAAATCTTCGACCATTTCATAGAATTGGGCTCCGAGATCGAATTCCCATTGTTTGATATCTCCCATCCCGGTCCTTTGGAAGTCTAACTGAAAAGTCAGATTCCTTATGGGGGAAACCATCAATCCCAAAACATACTCCTGGGGTAATGTAAGAGATGAGGTTACCTCCTGGCTAACTCCAAAAAGACTTGTATAAAATCCCGGGAAGATGAAGGACTGGGGTCCTGCTAAGTCCAATTTGACCTTGGGCTGGTATCTGCCTCCGATCCGAAGATTTTCGCTAATCCTTAACAATACTCCTGCGACATAGCCTGTGCCTTTTGCGCTGACATTTGATTCACTGATCGAGGTTAAAGAATCCTCCGATCCCGCCGTCTGGAAGGTAAGAACTCTCTCGTATTTCCAGTCAACATCAGAGGAGATGAAATCCACCCCTAATCCGATTGAAAGAAAGCTTGAAATCTTGACTGCTACAACAGGCCGAATATAAAAAGCATTCAATTTTGAATGAATCGAAAAAGTGCGTCCTGTCCAGTTTTCCGGCCAGTTGGCCTCCATCAAGTTAGGAGTAAATACGCCAACTCCTACGCCGATTCTGTCCTTGATGCTGGCAGAAACAAAGTGAGAGGCACGGAGCTTCCCGAGAGAGCTCTGTGAAGGTGATGGAAATGCGGGATATTCTGCAGTCAATGTCGTTTTGGGATAATAGATATTAGTTCTGAGCATGATCCCTGATGTGAAAGCCAGCCCGGCTGGATTATAATATACAGCAGAAGCATCGTCAGTGAGAGCAGCAAAGGCCCCCCCTAAAGCAGCCGCCCGTGCACTGAGTCCGAATGGTCCGAATCCAGAGGCTTCAAGGGAGCAGAAGCTCGAGACCATAAAGAGTAGGATGAATAGAATGACTGTCCTTCTTCCCATAATTTAACTCCTCGATGTACATTTTTCCCACAACCGCTTTCCATCTCGTTATATATTATCAGCTAAGGAAGGAATGGTCCATCTAATATTTTCTTTCCCCATAACATCATCCAACTTGGTCAAGCTGTGCTCTACACGATGGACAAAACTCAACGCCTTTTCGGTCGGTATCCTGAAGGCTGTTTGAAAAACACATGACACATTGAGAATTTGGGCAGTGTGTAAGCCCGAATGTATGTCCCAGTTCATGCACGGCTTCCTTCAGGGCTCGATTTAAATAAAGCCCACGGTCTTCAGGCAGGTTATAAAAACTCTGATGAAGCCGTGCGAGGGATATCACCGCAAAAGAGCCTCCCAGCTCCGCTTGCCCGAACACAAAATTGAGTTCTTCCACATAGAGGTCCTTGTCCGTCACTCCTAAAATCCTCTCGTTCTTTTCTGGGTCCATGGTTCGACGCAGAGCTTCAAGAAAAAGCGGAGCCCGATACTGGTTTCTCGTTGGATTGTACGAGTTAGCTGGAATCTCCAGATGATGGGCTATCCGAACGCGACACCCGAAAACTCTTTTTAAATCTTCACCGAGTACTTCCAGGATACTCCCTTCATTCAGTCCGGCCGGAATGAGTGCTAAGGGACATTGATCCTTAACTCTAGTCTTTTTCTTCGTATTCATGCCTTGATTCCTTCACTATACAGGAGATGGTTCACACAAGCAACCGCGACAACTCATTATGAGAACGGCCGCTTTTTTCCCCTTTTCACACACCCCGGTTTTGGTTTACAATAAAGAGGACATTTCTATAGGGGATTTAGTCTATGAAGCTTTATCTCATTCAACACGGATTGGCCCTCCCAAAAGAGAAAGATCCGGAAAAGCCGTTGAGTACTCAGGGAGAAGCCCAGACTCAAAGAACTGCTGAGTATCTCAAGTCCAGGGTTATCAAAGTTGATACCATTTGGCACAGTAAAAAAACACGAGCCGTTCAGACAGCTGAAATTATTTCCGAAGCTCTCGACTGCGGAAAGATACAAGCAAGAGATGACTTGAACCCTCTCGACCCGGTGAAAAAGATCCCTGCTGAAATATTGGCCTCCAAAATGGACATCATGATAATAGGGCATTTGCCTTTTCTGCAAAAACTTGCTGGTCTCCTTCTCACCGGTTCGGAGGAAAGTGACATTATCGCCTTTAATAATTCAGGAGTGCTCTCTTTGAATTACGACGAAAAGTGGAAAATCGATTGGTTCGTTCCACCTGAACACATGTAAAAGAAAGCTGGTCTGTCAGCCGTGTTGGCCGTGGATTGCCGGATGGTCAAAGCGACCCTGTCTGATTCCACAGGTGCGCTCCGGTTTGAGCGAACAGTTGCACATCGGAAGGGCGGAATTTTTTTCGATATTCGTGGAACGAAAAACAGAGCCGACTGGTCAGCTATAAAGGCAAGAAGTTGTTATGTCCTGGAGGATCACGTTTGGCCGCATCCAAGTGAGGCTCTGCAGGACTGGATCATTTCTGCCAGCTGCGGGGCCGCATCTCCCTCGACAAAATCGGGAGGCTTGCGCTGTCCGTCACAGCGGTTGTACGCATCAAGGAGTTGCTGACATGCCTCGGCAACTAGTCCCTCTTCTATAAGCTCTCCGGCTGCCTCGAGCATGTTTCTCAAAGCCTTCATCCTATGCCACGAATTGCCCGGGCCGCTTCCCATCAATGTTCCATTCTCGATACTTTCATCGAAAAATGATAAAATAATCGGAATATTCATGGAGTCGGAAGCAAATTTTTGAACTCTATGGTTATAAGTATCAATAACATACACATTTCCAGACGAATTGACCGCTACATCTGAAGGCATTATAAACTTGCCATCGTCAGTTCCATACGATCCCCACTGAGTGACAGAGGTCCCATTCGAGTCGAATTTCCGGATACAGCTACTGCGATCATCGGAAACATACACATTTCCAGATAAGTCAACGGATAATCCCCAGAGGCTCCATGGCCCCTCCCATTTGGAAAGGAAGTTTCCCTCTGAATCAAATTTCTGGACCCTATCGTTCAACCGGTCACAAACATACACATTACCGATCATATCAACTGCCACACCGGTGGGTGTTTTAAACTGTCCATCGCCGCTGCCATAAGATCCCCATTTGGTAATAAAGGCGCCGTTCGAGTCGAATTTCTGGATCCGATGGCCGTTACTATCGGCAACATACACATTTCCGAACATGTCAACCGCTAATCCAAAGGGCACCTTGAACTGTCTATCGCCGCCGCCGTAAGATCCCCATTTGGCAATAAAGGCGCCATTTGAGTCGAATTTCTGGATCCGATGGCCGTAACTATCGGCAACATATACATTTCCAAACATGTCAACCGCTACAGAATGAGGCCATCTAAACAGTCCATTCTCTCCTCCAAATGATCCCCATTTGGCTAGAAAGTTGCCCTCTGAATCAAATTTTTGGATTCTATGATTTTCCGTATCAGCAACATACACATTACCCGATGAATCAATTCCAATTCCACCTGGACAAAAGAACTGGCCATCTCCTATTCCATAACTTCCCCATTTCAACACAAACGAATAGTCAACCTGACAGAATCCAGATGACGACATCACAACAGGAAGCAAGAGAAAAAAACACAAAACCAGCCCAAAAGAAACTTTCCCTTCTCTTATCTCTTTCATTTTAATAACCCCCTATTTGTCAATTTCATGCTTTGGATTGCTAGATTTATATGAATTGCTTTTATTTTTGAATAAAAACAATCTTTCCTGTCAAATAAAACGAATCTCTTTCGATCGCATCTTAAATTGTTTTTTTTCTTTCTCTTATATAGAGGAGGATAATTAGAGGTAATAGAGAATCGATGAGAGAAAACACCCCACTGTCTCAAAAATGCCCCGCTTTATATCTTAAACGCTAAGAATATACTAGAAGTTGAATATACTTAACAATCACCTTTCAAGATGATTTTTCAGGAGAAACGACTAGTCCCCGTTTCAAATTTTTTGACTAGCTTTACAACGGATTGCTTTAATTGTCTCTTTTTCCGAGTATTATAAGATCGTATCGCTTAATGAACTTATAATCATTTTTCGTTGCCACAGCATAGGCATATCCATTATTAAAAGACAATCCATCCGTTGAAATATCTGTTTCGAATTGAGTCAGGAATTCTCCATCTTTATCAAAAATATCAACCAACTTCGATCCGTCTTGTACAGAATCGACGACCACGAGAATCCAGCCGTTTTCCATTAAGGTGAACCGCTCATAAGCAGGTTTAAATTCAGGATATCTTATTAACTCGAAAACCTTTTTTTCTTGATTCACTGGTATTTTAGCCAGAAACTGCACACTTAGGTTTTCGATGAAATATTGTCTATGTCTCTCACTTACTTCTACAGGCTTAAAATCACGTTGGATTATTCTCTTGAGCTTTCCTTCAGGCGAATACACTTCGATCTCATAGGTCTCAGGGTAGCCAAAATATATGGAGTCATTTTTGTCCAGGACGTAAGTCACGTTCGGTGCAAATGCTTCTCTGCTCAGCGCATCAGCCAAAACTTGGGTAAGAGAATCGGCATTTTTATATTGAGCAGTTGCTTCTTGGGGCAGCCTCAAAAACTCTGCCATGAGATTGAATTCATTATCGAATAAACCATAAAAATAGTCCCACTTTTTGTTTTCTCCCAACTCTACATTATCTGCAGACATAGCGATACAGTATCCCTTCGAATTGATAACCACTTTTTCAAAAACAGAAGGGGTTTTTATTCCTCTCAGGTAATACCCGTCTTTTTTCAGAAAAGAAATTCTTTGAATCCTTGTATCATTCAGATAGATATTTCCGTCGACATCGAATCTAACCTCACTCATATCTTGAAACTCGCCTGGACCTTGGCCGGATCCTCCGAATGACAGGAGAAATCTTCCGTTAGAGTCATATTTTTTTACCGTGTTTCTATCCTTATCGGCCACATAAAAATTTCCTTCCTCGTCCGTATTCACGGAGACCAGATTTCCGAACATATAGTGCTCATCTCCATCTTCCACACCTATGGTAAGATCCTCCTCGAATATGATTTTCATATCAGGATACAACGGTTTTAAGGAATTCCTAATGACCTTTGCTCCATGCGTCTCCTCGATATTTCTTTGCCCAGGGTCCTTTTGTGCGCTGCAAGCGCAAAAGAGAATGAGGATTAAAAATATAATGGCGGAAATAGCGAAAAAATTTATTTTCAATTTCCTTTCCTCTGGATCTTATTCAACAGGCAATCAGTATAGATTCCCAGAGCAGTGCTGTCAATTCACTGAATTCCTTCTGAATTCCTTCAGACAATTGTGCTTTAAGGCGGCAATCAGCCTACTGATCCCTCCATATTCCAACCTCCTCTTGAATTTAGAAAAGAAGATTGAACAGAGGATTAAAAGGTTCAAGCTGCTAATGAAATAATCAGGTTGATTTAAATTCAAGTTGACTTCGGGTGAAGAGTCAGATTTAATTATTGCATCCTTCGGGAATGTTTCAGTGTAAAAGGAGGTTTTCTATGAGGAATAAACTTTTAATCATGTTATTGGGTCTGGTTTCTTGCCTCTGTTCTTTATCTATTTTGGCTCAAAGTGAGGAGGAAAAGCCTAAGCTTCACTTTGTTCAAGAATTTTTGGTTAAGCCCTCTAAAGTTGCGGATTTCGAAATCAATCTAAAAGAGACAGCATCTATCTATACAAAGCACAATTTACCCTATTCATATTATGTCATCAGTCTGAGTGACTATCGCTATGCAGCGTTATTCCCAATTAAAAACTATGGTGAGGTTGACGAGATGTATATGGCAGTATTCGAAGTCTTCGATAAGGTGGGAAAGGAAAAAATCCAAGTAATGCATAAACGACATGGGGATACGATAGAACATCAGAAATCCTATTTCATCCGATTCTCTCCTGAGCTATCTTATACATCCGAAAACCCTAGATTTGAGCCTGAGGAAGCCAATTTCATGTATATTCCACACTTATATGTTAAACCCGGAAAAGAAAGCGAATTTGAAAAAATCTGTAAAGAATGGGTTGCCCTGGATACGAGCGTAAATAGGGCTGATAGTTATGAATTGTATATAGGAGATATTGGCACAGAGATGCCTTTTTATTTTTGGGTTGCAAGAGCAAAAAGTGTCGCTGATTTCTATAGACAACAAGAAGTATATGGCAAGAAAGGCGGAGAAAAAATCATGGATTTGTGGAATAGGACAATGGCTTTATGCCGAAAATATGATGAGAAATCAGGCGTGTTCCGTCCAGATCTTTCTTATATCCTCAAAGAAAAGTAAGAAAGTGGAAATATAAAAAAATTATTTATTATTCTACCTTTGGTTCTGATTCTATGCTTCATGGTCGG